>ERZ795051.9-NODE-9-length-293274-cov-9.042678_pt1 | contig 293274 bp, 293 predicted proteins | sample MGYA00375135_ERZ795051 | MGnify/ENA primary metagenome ERZ795051 (study PRJEB30180, sample SAMN05720222) | activated sludge metagenome | isolation source: Anaerobic digester | place: Japan | collected 2015-05-26 ... | reverse complement strand
TTGGATCTGGCTCTTTATTTGGATCTGGCTCTTTATTTGGATCTGGCTCTTTATTTGGATCTGGCTCTTTATTATCTTTGGTTCCTCCCCATATTCCCCATCCTTTTAACCAACTCCAAAACTTATTAGCTAGACTACTTAAACCTTTACCCTTGTCTTTTACTATAGCAGAAACTCCTCCTGCGAATATACCATCTCTTAGGCCATTATATAATGCCATCTTCCAGACTGCTGAGCTTTCCATCTTTCCTAGAACATTTACATCTTGACCATAACATTTGTTGATTATGTTTCCTGTATCGTAACTCTTTGCTTTTGTTGGGTTCCCTGTATTTTCTGAAAATTCATATCTGTATAAATCATACTCATACCTGTCAAGATCAATACATTGTGTTGTTGGTCTTACTTCTACTCTTATTTTTCCAATATTTCTTTCTGAGCCTCTGGCATTACTTACCTTTGAATATACATTTAATAGATAGATACCAGGCATTGCACCAACAGACATTACTTTTATCTCTTCACTTGTGCCTGTTGCTGGAACTACTATGTTTTCTTTTGGACTTAATACTAATCCAGAACAATCGTCACAAGACAAACGATATGTAGTCTCAGATCCACAGCCCTTATTTTCTATAACAAAGCTGTCTGGTTCTCCAGTGTCTTTTGCTGTTAAGACCTTCTTTGAAACTGAATAACAGTCCTTTAAGCTTATTACATGTAATACAAACTTATATTCGCTAATCAATTCTTGAGCACCAGAGCCTGTATCGTTTAAAGACCTAAAGATTATCTTTCCTTTTATGTCCCCAGTAAACCTGCCAACAGGCGTATATTTCAGAACAACATTATGTTGCTTCTCTGCATCCACTGAGTCATAAATGTTTTTGAAATAGCCATGTGATAACTCCACAAGCCTATTACCAACATTAACACTAAACACCCCTAATGGACTACCTTCAAACTCTACCTTTGCAGCAAGGCCACCATTTAATGGAACTGGCTTAGAATTAACTCCACAGTTGTTCTTGAAAGTAAATTGCTTTTCTACATATTTATCAACAACTGTAGTCTCCCAAGATTCTTCTGAAAGAGTCATACAATGAGAATCGTCCATTAGACCTTCATAACTTACAGCTAATGTTACAGGTAGTTCTGTTGCCCAGATATATTCTTTATTATATTTGTCTCTTAATTTTATTACTAACTTAGAACTAATGTTTCTTGTTGAAGTTAATGTGCTTGCTCTAGGGCTAGTAAAGAAACTTACTTCTATTTCTTTTTTATTATTGTAGTTGTCAGCACCTGGCTTTTCACTAGAATCAACACCAGGAATCTCTGTTCCTACAAAGCCTAATAATGAATTATTTACTCTTTGTACATCAATAACATCTATCTGGCTATCATTGCCCATAAAGTTAATAGAATCAATTATTAATTCACTTTCGCTTAGGTTTTCAATAGTAAACTTTGCATTTTCTGTTTTCTTTGTATTGATGTTTAAGGATATGCCAAGTCTAGTTGGAGTAATATCAAAGATCTCATCAGTTATCTTTAATTCTGTTATGCTTGTTTCATACTCTTGTGCCTCAACATAAACATAAACTTTGTTGTTTGGTTCTTGGCCAGGAATATTATTTACTGAAGCAATACCTAATGCTCCTACTTGAACTGGATTTGCTAAAAGATCTTTTTTGAATCTGTCCTTTACTTTAACAAATGCCTTTTTATCAACCTCTATATTTGTGATAGCATCTTTAACCTCAACCTGAAGATTAAAGTTTTTTCCTGATGGTATTGTCTTTGGTGTGATTTTTACTGCAAATGTTTTATCAGAAAGAACATGTATTGCTACTTGCTTTGTAAATATTACTTTTTGATCAGAAATAAATGTTAAGCTAAATATTCTGTCTCCTTTTAATATTGGTATGAAATCAACTTCTCCCAATATCTTAGTATGTGGATTAAATTGGGTTATGGAAATATTATACTCATACTCATTATCGCCTGCTGTCTTTGTCAAGACCTGCCCATTTGGCTGAGTAATCTTAATGCTGCTAAACTTAAGGCCCTTGTCTTCATTTTTAATTAATAATCTTGAATTTATATTGTATAATTTTTCTTCATCATTATTGATTAAACCAAACCTTAACTTATAATGTTGATTTGGGGCAGCATTGTAGTTGTCCACTACATCTTCTCTTAAGTCCTCATCAAGATTAATGATATTTAGATTAAAACAGAAATCACCAGAACATGCTTGTTCTTCGCCAATATTGAAATTCTCTGTTTTGTGTGTTTTATATTCTATATAGTTGCTAGAGGTATCATCAATAGGGTCAATCTCATATCTGTTATTTTCTGTATAACCATAACCTAAATAATTGATTGCAACCCCTTCACCATAAACTGCTGTGTCTTTTATCTTTATGTTTGCCATTATGGTATAAGCATTTGCATAATTAGAGCCATAGATCTCATTAAATAAAATCTTTGCCCACTTGGAATCTCCTTCAGTCAAGGTATCAACATCAGCTATGCCATCATAGCCATCTTCAGAACTATATTGAGTGTATTTTGTGACTTCAGCGTTTGGTAAATTTATAGATTTGATATATATGCTATCATTCTCCAAATATGGACTTGCAACAGAACTAATAGAGCCAGTCCTTATAACAGCACCAACTTCTTCAAATTCGTCCCTGCCATCTCTATCTTGTGGTATTAGTAATAAAAATCTGGCTTTGTATTCTGCACCAGATCTTAAATAACCTTTTAGTTTCTCTCCAGCATCATTAAAGAAACCTAAAAATTCAATTTTTGGTTTTTGTAAGCTTGTTAATTTAGGATACAAAGTAACTTTTAACTCATTTGTTATATTACCTTTTAGGTATACATACTCAGATTGAGTAGCACCAAGATTATCAGCAATATCAGAAATTACTGCGTAAACTTCAGAATCTGAAACTAAGTCTGGTATTAAAAATGTACCATCTAGGCTTGCTAAATCTCCACCCCAAACTGTTCTTCTTGAATTAAATTTATCAAATATCAAAATATTAGCTCTTGGTACTGGTTCGCCATAATGGTCAACAACTGTAATATTAAGTGATGTCCTTACCACTTCTATTGGTATTATCACATTTACTTCTTCAGTTGAGCTATCAATTACAACTTCAAATTCCTCACTTACTCCTTCAGATGCACCTCTAAATGCTTTTGCATAATATGTGCCAGAGGCTACTCTAAATGTACAATTACCATCTGAATTTGTAATCTGAGAATCATAGTCTGTTAAAAACCCTGTAGTAGAATCATAAAGAACAACTTGTGCATGACTAAAGCCCTTTACAGTAACACTGTCTACTACTCTTATTTTAACTGTTGCTGCTGTTTGTGGAGTTATTTGCTGTAAAGTAATAGTAACAGTTGGACTTGTTGGAATGTCTTCTAAAGCTGTAATGTTACTTGCAGAACCAACCAAATATCCCTCTTTAGTTGCCACTACCCTATATGTTCTACTTAAATCATAAACAGGGACATTTACAATACCATTGGAATTTGTAGTATGCCCACTTGAAATTATTGTGTCTCCATATTTTAATTTTACTTCTGCATTTTCTATTGCTTGGTTATTTGTTTTCTTAACTTTTACTTGAATATACCCTGCAATTGTTTTTGTCATATTTATTGTTTTTGAAGTAACACTTGAAACAGAAATTGATTCTTCAACTAACCCATATTCTGGAACTGCTCTTGTGTCTGTTATTTTCAAAATATAATTTCCTGCATCTACACTTAATATTGTACAAGACCCACTTGTTGTTGTACAGCTTTTTCCATATACTGCAATACCGTTTGTATATAGTTCTGCTCTCATACCAGTAAGTGGATCTCCATCTTCTCCTAGAACAGTAATATAAACTGGATAAGCAGCTTCAAAATCAATTGGCTCGCTAGGCAAGAATTCGATAGTTCCTATATCTTGTGTTATTAAAACATCGTTTCTAGTTACATAGCCTTCTATCATTATTGATTTTGCTTTTAATTGGCAATCACTATCTGCAGTTACCTCAATATTACCAGAAGTAAAATTTAAGGTGTTTGGTGGCAAAGCATTAGAATTACTACACATAAATTCTATTCTACCAGATTTGTTTATTTGCATTTTTGTTTGACTATCTACTACTGTAAAATAATAAGTTGATGTTATTTCTTCTGGGATACTGAACAAATAAATATTTATTTCGCCAGCTTCTTCTGCAACAAAATTCTCACTATATGATTCATAATCACTTCCTGAATAATCAATATCCACCGTATATTCTGTATTATAAGGTAATCTGATTTTTGAAGTCAGGCCATTTTCATTAGTTTTAAGATTATAATTTTCTTTAGAGGTAGTAACTAAAACAGGTGCTAATGGGACTGGATATTCATATTCGTCCATTACTTTAAAGGTCAATTCTATATCTCCTGTTCCTTTAATCACAGGCAATAATAAAAATATTCCTGCAATTATCATTATTATAAGAAGTATAAAGAAAATAAGAGATGGCATAAATTTGTCAATCTTGTCTGTTACTTTATATAATCTTGTTCTTTCAACAAAATCATACCATTTATTTTCTACTGAATAATAGACTTTTTTAAATCCCATATTTTTTGCACCTTAATTTTTTTTAATATTAATTTCATATATTATATTATATTTATGCTATTTTTGTAAAATTTAAATTATTAAATGTTAAAACTGTTCTAGTTAATGCTACTTGCCCAGAAACAATATTATATGTTCCATCAACACCGCCTTGATTACCAGAAACATTTAATGTTCCTGATGCTTTTATAGGGACACCTCTTGCTTTACCAAAGAAATCTAATTGTGCAGTGTTACCATTTATCACTACTTTGGCATTCGATATAGCAACCTCCCCACTTAAGTCACCAGATGTTAAATTAACTGTTCCACTTAGCTTTTTATCGCTCATATCTAATTTTATGTTACCACTTGCAACATTAACTGTTCCACCAATATCGCCCATCATAGGGACAGATGCATTTACCTGTACTTTTCCACTAGATATTGTTAATTGTGTAGGGCCTGTTTCTGTAGTCTCAGAATCCTCTGGTGAACCTTGACCAACACTTGCTGTAGCTATTGCTATTGCAATCGCTGTGGCATTGGATGTGGATGTTATGCTTTCACTAGTTGTTACACTTGTAGTGTCCCCAAATGATGTTCTTAGAGGATTATACCATAAATAAAATCCATTATTGAAATTGAAACACATTTTTTCGCTTGATATTCCATTAACCATTGTTTGTACTGAACTTGTTTCTTCAGCTGTGAAATTACTAGAGCTTGTTATGTCCTTTAATACTCCATAAACATGTGTAAAGTTCTTTGTAGCACTTAATGTTGTTGGAACAATATTAAACCTCATATCTAAGTTTGAAGAGGTCTTTAATTGATAGTCAGCACCTTTAGTTGATTCATTTATTTTTTGGAAAATAAACAACGTGTTTTTCAGCTCAGAAGTGTCTTTTGAAGAATATTTGCCGTTCGCTATATATTCTATCTTATAGGCTCCTGAAGATAATACTTGTAATGGTCTTATATCTTTAAATGATATCATCACATTATCCTTTGGAACCTTTAATATTATACCATCTTGTACTACATCCCAGCCATTGTTGTAATTGTCAATAATTTGTGTAGTTTTTGACAATCCTGTCTTTGCGATCTTAAATGGCACACCAAAGTAATGGAAATAATAAGCATTTGTTGGGTTTGTAAAGAACGTGTTTGCTTTATAGCCTGCATTATTATTGTAATAATCTAATAAATTAGAATTTACTTTTTGAACAGTATATGTTAGTTGTTTATTGTTTGCTGTGCTTTTTAATGCAACGCTGTATGTTCCAGGTGTTGCTATCTCTGTTACTGATGAAGCAGGATCTAAAGTTAAAGTCCATGCACCACTCATAAACTGAACAGCACTAAATATTGTTTTTGTTGTTCCTGAATTTAATGGCCCATAAGTTTTAGCATTAATAATAAATGGGCTTATTGTGTCACCATAATATAATCTCATAGTGTTTAGATATTGATTCAAGAACTCAGCAATAATTGCTTGCTCTTGTTGAGTAGTTGATGCATTATTAATCTTTGCCTCTAATTTTGTCTCACTTCTTAAGAACGAATCTACTGTTATTTGATAGACATCTCCATCTTGCTTTACATTCTTTGCAAAGTCATTATCTCCTAATATTGTCATATATTCTTTTATCTTCTCAGAAGACAAGTTTGCAGGAGTTGGCTCGCTTGTAGTTTTTGCGCCAATCTTTGCTTCAAGTATTGTAAATTTCCTTAAATCAGCAGGCACTCTGCCTATTACTGCCTTTAGTGCTTGCAATATAGAGTTCGGGTCACGATTATTAAATGATTGACTTGCAACAATACCTTCTATTGCATCTTTATCTAATGGATTTTCATCTAATAGATATGGATTCTCGGCAATCTTATTTCCTTCAAGTAAGAAATACACCCCATCTAATAGATAGGTTCTGTGTGAACTATATAAATCTGCTTTTTTAGATATCGCAATCCTTAATTGATCTTGATCACAATATACTCTTCCATAATCACAAATGTTATGGGTTATATCTGTTTCATTATATGTAAATAATAATCTATTAAAACCAAACTTCTTGAAATTCTCTTCTCCTGTAAATCCGTATTTTCTAAATCCTTTTGGATCATAACACTCGCCTGGATTTAGGGTATCACTACCAACGAAATAATCTGTTAATGATGTGGCTTGCGTACCTGGAGTTGTGTCACTAGGAGTTGTGCTTGATGTTGTTTGGCCTTCAAGAGCAGAACTTGTATCTATAAAACTATCAATATAGCTTAGCCATTGAAGCTTATCTACCAAAGTAATCTCTGCTTCCATTTCATCCTTTCCTAATCTTGGATTAGAATAGGTTATTCCAAGTAATGCTGTTAGATTTATGGCCTTGCCAACATCATAGTAATCTTTTCTTAATGCTGTTAATTTCTTAGCAACAGAATTATTATCAGCACTATCAAGTCTAAATGTCTTTTCAGTAATTTCTGGGTTTCTTCTAATTTTAATAGTCATTATTTCTGTGGTTTTGCCATCAACATACCTGTATGTCTTCTTTGGCTTTAAATCTTTATTAACATCGCCAATATAGAAATATTGAACATCTCCAACAAATAAATCATCTACATTTAATACGCTTAGACCAGATAATGCATAGCCCATATCATAACAGGAGTTTATTACTGTTAATTTTCTCTCTACCGTATCTATTCCTGAGAAATCAAACTCTGTAGGAACAACACTGATACAGTTTTCTGGCAAAATACTAACTGGCCTGTTTACTGAAACAACTATGTCTTTAACATAAGTGTAATCTTCAATTGCATCGTCGTCGGGCTTGGCGTTTACAGAAATCTTGTATTGTCCAAGAACCTGTGAGCCTTGCACGCCTAACATTCCACTAGCTCCTTTCTTTAATGTCATTTCTGAATTTTCTGGATTTGTGATTATTACTCCACCAAGATTGCTAAATTGTAAACTTAAATCTTCAGAACAATTGTTTCTAATTTGTATTTGTGCTTTTTCACAACCGAACATTCCGTGTGATGAAAAGCCAAAAGAGTTTGGATATCCTTGTGGGGTATTTTCTCTGTAATCTGTATATGGCACTCCTGTTCCTAATACGCTTTGATAACCAAGCATATTTGATGGATATGTTGAACCTGATAACCAACTTTGATTAATTGATTGTGGAGCTACGCCAGCATATTGATAATTATATTGACCCATTAAATAAGGGTTGAAATTCATGGTGTTTGTTCCGCCAGCAAATAGACTATAGCCATAGCCCATACAATAAGGAATTGTAATTAGAGAGCTTGGTGTTTCTATACAGCTAACATAATTGTTTAATATTATATTTGGCAAATGCTGTGATGCAATTACATCTACGCCATTTACATTTGGTCTATTTGATGAAAATGTAATAATTGGATTTGACAATCCGCTTTTTGCAGATTTGTTTGGTCTAAAGATTAACTTTATTGTTGCTGTTTCTTCTGCTGCGATTCTGTTTGCAACTTCTACTTTTTCATCAAGTGATAATTTATGCTCTTTTCCAGAAACCACTACAAAATAATCTCCTAGTTTCTTTGTGTTTTTATAGTCTGATTCAGCATAAATTCTACCAACATTTACTGGTTCATCATCTACTGTACAATTATTTTTAATCTTAATATTATATTCTATATCATTTGTATTTTCAACCCTTATTGTTGTTTCCTGAGGGTTAATTTCTAAACACTCTACATTATCTACAGAATTACCAAATGTAATTCTTACTTTTATTGGAACTTTAATTATCCATACCTTTGCAAGTGTTGCTTCACTAACTTTTACTAAAAGATCCCCCTCTATAACTTTTTGTGTCATTAGATCTATTCCTTTCTCTGTTAATCTTGTTGAAACATTTATTTGTTGATGGATTGTTGGTTCTAAAATTGTGCCTTGTGCATCACTTTTCAGAGATATATAATCAGACCTTATGTTTGTTTCCATGCCTATAATTGTTAATGGCAAAATGGAATTATTTACCAATACCAAATCAGAATCTTGAGAATAGCCTTTTGAAATATCTAATTGTATATCTAATTTCTCAGGTATTGATTCGATTAGATTTTCAGAAACTATTTGCTTTATTGTAACAGTACTATAGTTTTGTTTTTTAACAGTAAATTCCACTTCGTCTTTTATATCTGTTGATGGCAACATTACTGAATATGTTCCGTCTTTGTCTGTCTTGCCGTTTGCTACTGTTTTTCCATTTATTCTTATAAAGACAATTGCATCTGTTACTTTGGCACCTGACTCATCAGTTACTCCTATTGTTACTACATTTGGCACAAATGGCACCATTGTTTTTGGAACAACATCGACTATCATTTTCTTTGAAGGCTTAAGATCAAAGTGTATTGTCTTTGATAATATGATGTCATTATTTGCATAAATATTAAATGTTAATTCATCAGTTATGTCATTAATTACACTTAAATCAATTGAACCGTTTACTGTGCCGTTTGCATTTATATTTCCTAAACCGATATTTGAAAAATCAGTATCATTTATTGGTAAGCTACCACCAGAAGTTATGTTGTATTCATTTAATACTATTGTTTGACCAGTTGGCAAAACAACTAAAATTGCATCAGTTGCTGGCCTTTCAAAACTTAATCTAAAATTTAGTTGATAATCTGTCCCTTCTTTTGCTGTAAACTTGTCCATTACTTTTTTTTCTGCACCTGTAGATTTGTCTTTGATTGTAAAAGCATAGCATATGCCGTTTTCACAACTTGAAGAATCGCCAACAGAAATTATTTTCTTATTTGCATAAGCATAAAGTGCTTGTCTTGTTGAAGAACTTAAACTTGTTCCTAAAACATCATCTCTTGGAAATCTTAATGTCGCAGAACCTTGTTGATATTCTGCTCTGTAAAATATAGATTGGTCGGTTATTGCGTTGTCAGTAACTACAATATCTGCATCAATAATATAAGAACCTTCAATTGGATTATCTAAAATAACATTAAACCATTTAGCATCTTTACGGACTATTGAAGAGGTATCTCTAGTTTCTCCACCACAAGGAGTGTAATCAACAGAACCATACATTTTATTTCCTGCATATTTTATTTTCTTAATATATATTGAATCTTCAGTTACAGAATATGTTCTGTTACCACAAGTTTCCCCTTCTCCTGTTCTTATATGTGCTAAAACTTTAGAATATTTTCTATTAACATTTAATAAAAATCTTGCAGTTGCTGATTGACCTGCACTAACAGCTGGCAACTGTTCGCCTTTATCTGAGAAGTAACCAACAAACACTATACTTGCAGAGCTTGAAGCAAAAGAAGGAATGACAATTGTGTCACTAGTCATGTTTTCTGCCTCTACTGAATATCTTTTTGTAATTATTGGATTACCATCTGTGATTATAGCAAAATACACTTCTTTATCTGCTCTAATAGGTAAAATTGCAAGGCCTGTTTCATTAGTGGTTGTTTGCTTTTCAGTCATTTCTTTATTTGTGTTTGCATCATATGCCTTTACTATTGCGTTTGAATTTGGAGATCCATCTGAATTTAAAATAGTTAAATTATAAGTACCATAACCAATTGAAACTAAAATTGGGACAGAAGTTTCTTCTCTTTCCTCTACAACAAAATTATTTGTTTTGCCAGTAAATGGTCCTACAATTGCCTCTGCAAAATAAGTTGAATCAGCACTTAGATTAGAAACAATTACTCTGCCTGTTACATCTGTTGTTACAATTTTAACAACTGTGTTATTTAATGCATCCCATATTTTTACTGTAGCATATTCTAATGGATTTAGTTCTGTATCTGTTACACTAATCAACAAACTGGTCTTTGTTTCTGCATTCATGCTTCTTAAAGTAACTTCTGTTGTACTTTCAGAAACTGTTGCATTTCTGTTAGTGTAAACAAAATAGCCTTCTTTATCAAAAGATAAAACATAGGTTACATTCTCTTTTACTCCAAACTCCACATGGCCAGTAGAATCTGTAGTTTTAAGATCAATTGTTGAACTTCCTTTTGATAATTTTACTGAAACACCTTCTAGATATAATCCAGAATCGCTTTTTACTCTTACTTTTATAAACCCTACAACATCTTTTTTTACTTCTAAGGTTTTAAGGTTTATTCCTGTAGTAATTGTTACTGGTGTTTGAACATTATTAATATAATCTAAATCATTTATTCCTGCATAAATATTTTTTGGATCAGAAACTAATATTTTATAGTTCTTTGAAACTTGAACTAACTCTGTTGAAAAAATACCATTTGCATTTGTTGGCCCACTATCGATCATTATTCCTGTCAAATCATAAATAGAAACTAACATGTCTGGTAGAACAATTCCCTTATCTTTATCTTTTATTGTTACAGATAATGTTGCATAGTTTACAGAACTACTAAATATAATTTCTCCACTTGTACCTGTTGCTGGAATATTTATTTCATAATCGCTTCTGTTTTTTACAGTTACATCTAAGCTACCACAATCTGTTGGAATATCGTCTAATGTGTGAGAACCGCCTTTAACAATTACTGTTTTTTCATAGTCTGTTCCAAGACAACTAAATTCGACATTTAATTCAGAAATTATTGCTTCTCCTGATTGTGTTTTAAATAAAATGGTTTTTGTGGTTGAAAATGCACCTTCTTTTAAGTGAACTACTTGCGATTTCTTGGTTGGGTCAATTGTGTATTCTTCTCTATCTGAAAATAGATATTTAGTGTCTGCTAACTTTAAGATATAGGTTGAATCTTTACTTAGATCTTTAAAATAGAAAAAACCTTCAGTATCTGTTTCTAGAGTTTTGGATTGGCCGTTTAGTTTTACTTTTAAGATAGTGTTTGCAATTGGGTTGTTTGTTTCATCTAGAAACTGAACAGCTGTTCCGTGTGGTCCGCCTGTTATTCCAAAAACTGGGAGTAATAAGAAGATAATCAAAGCAATTATTGCAAGATTAAAAATTATAAAAAGAGGGAAGGTTGGTATTCCGTTTTTTTCTAGAGGATCAACTAGTTTATATAAATTAATTCCCTTTTCCTCTAGCCTATCAAGCATTGCAAAATATTTATCTTCTAATTTATAATAGAATTCTTTTAATCCCATTTTTGAAAACCTTCTTTATTCTAGATTTTAATATAATATATATTATAATAGATTAAACAATTGTTTATAAAGATTACCTTTTTTGCGTAATATATTTATTAACAAAAAGGTTTATAAAATAATATTAATTAACTGGTATAAGTTAAATCTGGTTGTTATTGCTTTTCTGGGCCACATGTGTAACTTGCGTCTGTATCAACTTGGCTGTAACATGTCCATCGTTGCACCCCTGATTGTTGTTCCAATGTAGTTACTTCAAAAGTTACATGGTTAGGATCTAAGTAGCCCTTATCTATAACACTTAGATTTGACCAATCATTATTAGGAGTAAAATAAAACTCACTAAAATCTTCGCGCAAATATATTTTTATATTTGTTTCAACACCTTTATATGCGTCTTTTATTTTATATCTTGGATCTGTTTCTATAAATTTCAAAATTGTTGTTGCATAGTTTATTTCTGAACATTTTAATTGGGCACCTGCAAATTGTGAATCATCATTTTCTAATACTAAGGTATTTTGATCTTTATACCAATCATAATTAACTTGCCAGATAAGAGCTGATTTGTTATCTTTCAGAAATAGACCTAATCCACCTACAAGAGAAGGCATATTATGTCCTAAATTATTAAAATATAATTCATTATAGGAATGAGTGTAATTCTTTGCAACATCAGTCACATATTTTTTACTTCTTTTCGATCTAACTGATACATCAAATTCAGAGATGTTGACGTCTGGAGATCCTGAATTTGGTACTGAATTTATAGGGGCACCTTCCATTATTAGTCCATTATTGTAAGTAATTGTCTCGTTGTTTCTGGCATTTAAATTTGCTATAAGAGATTGCTTATAAAGTTCCAGAAATGCAGAATTAATATTTTCACTATTATCATAATTTCCTGGCAGATTAGGAATTTGCCCTATTGAAAGTAAATTTGATGGCACCTCACTTTTTAATGTTTTGGGGATTGTATGACACTGATTATTAGTGCCGACTTTGTTAGGTGTTTTAAAGAAATATTCTCTTGGAAGACAGGTTCCTGGGTCACAATAGCCAAGCCTTGCCTGCTCTAAGGTGTTATGGATTTTTGGGGAGAAGAACCCTGTATTTTCATGGTTTGCGGGGTTTGCAGGATTTACTGCTCTTTCTGTTTCGTTGTCTAAAACAATATTTCTTGCTGTTCTTAATGCCTGAAGACCACGCCATGGCATATATATCTTGTAAATCTGCCTACTTAATACTGGCCTTTGTATCACTTGATTACTTTTAGTTCTTAGAACAGTTACTATTGGCAAAAGTTCATAATTCTCATCAGCAAGCTGAGTAGTGTCTAATGTTAAAAAGAAAGAGCCATTACAGTTGGTATCTTCTTGATTACAATCAACAATATCTGCTCTCTCTCCTCCTGCTTTAAAAACATCAATAACTACATTAATAAATAAATTGTTTGTATCACCTGTTGAGTCTGTTGTTTCAATTGTACAATCACAGCCTGAATCTCCATATTCACAACCACCATCACAAACAATTTTTGTGCCTGTGTTAGTTTCTGTTCTTATATCATATCCAGGAGGATCCATTTTATATTTTAGATTAAAAAGTATACCTTGAGCAAAATATGCAGGAAATGCTCTTTCAAAAAAATTGTCTTTTACAAACCATTGAGTAAAATCATCCCAATTCATATCCATTTGATCTCTTGTTACTTGCATTGGATGTCTAGACATGTATTCTTCCCAATTAGATCTTAATGTTATTATAAATGTATTAAAAGCATCAGCTCTTGCAAGATCTGCAATAGTCATAAGATCTGACATTGAAGATTGATCTTGAATAAGAGAAAGATATGTGTCTTCTGTGTTAATCATATTAAAAATTAAAGCCAAAGCTACAGATACCAATAACAAAGAGATAAGAGCAGTAAATAATGTAAAGCCTTTTCTATTCATGATTAAATCTAAATAAAAATATAAGAAAAAGATTTAAAAGGTATTAGGATTATGACAAATTAACATTTGTTACATAATTATCATAAGTTGCATAGCCACTTTTTGGAACAACCACGAAAAATATTTTATTTGTTGCATATGTTGAAAATAAAGGACTTAATTTCCCTTTATTGCCATTTTGCTGTAATATCATGTGTTCGCCATTTTCGTTTTTGCCAACATATAAAACAACATGAGGCGGTTGGCAATTTTTAAGAGTATTGCTTGTGCCTTCTATTCCTATTACAACACCTGGCACTAGTACATTTTTTATTGATTCAATATTATCTTTTCCTTTTTGCCAAACAATTCTGTTTCTTGTGCCGTAATTTTGACTTGTGCCAGTGTCATTATCACAAGCATTTCCTTGAATGTAGTTTATACCATATAACTTATTAGAAACTTGTGTAACAAAACGCGCACAATGATGTGGCGCCATTGGTCCAACATCCACACACACAGAGCCAGAACCTTTTTGACTGAATGTACAACTAGCATATTCTTTTAATTTATTTTCATATTGAGAGTACATATTCTTTTGTAGTTCTTCAAGATTTGTAGGGTTTTGAAGGGTATCAGTTTTAGCTTTCTCTTCTTTAATTTCTGACCAATCCTGTGATTGCACTTGAGGGGTATTTGATTGTAGTAGTTCTTCTTGGTGCTCAGAGGTTTGTATATTTTTAATCTCTTTATTATCCATATAATATATTAATACATCATTACTTATTGCAGGCATTTCTTTTTCAATTATTACATCATATTTAGTTGATTGTTTTATTATTGTAACTTTATACCACACATTCTTTTCAAATTCGCTAATTGGAATTCCTGGATATACTAAATTTGATAATTGTCCATTTTCATTTGAAACAAGATTTAATATATTTTTTCCTGCCGCATTTGATAGTCCAACCACGACCATATCCACACCCATTTTTAATAAGCCAGTTGATATTTTTCTTAATTTTGATGGTAATTTCTGAGCTGTAACTAATTCTGATGCATCATCTATTTTACTAGTCACCTCATTAGGCACTTCTATTGAACCTTTTCCACTTTTTACTAAATCTTCTTTTGCACTAGTCAATTTCTTTGCAGAAGATTCATAATCACCCATTGCTTTTTTAAGATTTTCTCTTTGTTCTTTTAAGTTTTCTAAATATTTATTTTTTGCATGTTTTGTTAATGGGTTTTTACTTTTTTCTATTTGTTTTATTTGGGTATCTAATTCAGTAAATTTCTTCTGAGTACTTTTTAATGACTTTTTTACACCATCAATCGTATTATCTAATTGTATAGAAGTCATTGTTGTTTTTGTGCCAACAGATACTTCAGATAATGCTTTACTTATTTCAGCAATTTCTTCATTAATACGAGGGATATCATTTATTTGTTGTTGTAATTCTTCTGCAATTTCCATGCGCTCTGATCCTGCACCTTTTGCTAGTTCTTTAATTTTAGAATCTATTTCTGATATCTCTTTTTTTGCTTGTTCTAAATTTGCTTTGTGTGTTTTTAAGTTATTTAACTCTGCATCTGAACCTGCATTTTTAATTGCATCATCTATTTGAGATATTCCATCATCAATGCCTTTTTGTGTTTTATTTAATGAATTCAAAAATTCCTGTGAATTATTTACTTTAACTGCACTTTCTGTGCCACCAATAAAAATATTATCTAATTGAGATTCAATATTTGGCAAATCACGATTTATATTCTTGATAGAACTTAAAACGTCATCTGTAATTGGTTCTCCACTATTGACATGGTTAATAACCTCATCAATTTTGTCCATTTGGTCTTGTATACCTTTTGCGCTTTTTTCTAAATATGAGATGTCATCAGGTGTATAACCCTCAGGATTACTAAGTTCTGCTTTTATTGCATTTAATCCTTCATCCAATTTATCTCTTGTAGTTTTTGTACTTTCCATAAGAATTTTTTTCTGATCATCAGCAATTGTAATTGTTTTTATTTCTTTACCAGGCTTAAGATGATTATCAATATCTCCAGCAAACAATTCTCCATCTGGTTTATACCAGTTTTCTGACCCCTTTATTTCAGTAAGATATGGGTTTAATTCATATGCGTTTTTGTTTCTGCTTAAGATTTCTGCTAATGTCTTTTTATCTTCCGTACTGATCTTATAAAACAAATCTCTTTTTTGTTGAGGTGATAAATTAAAAAAGCCAGAACTTGATTTGTGAAGCCCTGCTTCTTTTAAAATTTTTTCTACAGTTTTTGCATCATCAGAGCCGGGAGTAAACCAATATTTGGTGCCAGAACCGTTGTTGTTTGCTAAATAGTTTATGTGCCTTTCTAATTTGCTTGGGTTTATTGATCTTTGTAATCCTTCTATTTGTGTATTAGTAGTTGGGTTAATTTCTATAAGTTCAGGAATACTTATTCCTTCTGATATCCCTTCATCAAAAACATTTTCTATTCCTGATATTTCATCTATATTTAAATTAAGATGCACTGAACTTTTAGTGCCTTTTTCAGAAATATAAGGAACGAAATTTTTTGAAATACCACCTAATCTTCTTGCATCTTTAATACCTACTGCAGTAACTCCTGCACCTACTGGTGTGGTACTTACATCGCCAATACCTACCCCCCCTTCTGCTAAATTACTAGCTAATTCAGTTTCACCAGCACCCCCACCACCAGTAAATATGCGCCCAATGAAATTTAATGCGCTACCTAACATTCTTACAACATCTCCTAAAATAGGGATTTTATCAATTACCTCCATCACTTTACCAGTAAATCCTGTTTCTTCACCATACATTAATACAGCAGGGATACCACAACCAAGACCACATGTTGATAAAATATCTTTAAATATATTAGAGATAAACATAACTTGTCCTAAAAATGGAATTAAATTCCAAATGGTATCTGTTGTATAAGTAAAAGCTGTACAGGTTCCAAAACAACCACCAAAGAAAATCCCTGCTCTTTTTAGTGCTCTTTTATTTCTTGCACTTTTCTCTGCTATAGTTTCTTTAAATTCACATTCTTCTGGCTTTACAAACATTGTGGCCTTGCCACCTATACTATCATAATATTTCTTTAGAGCATCACAATATTCTTCTTTGTCATTTTTATTATATTCTTTATTCCATGATACAAAAGCATAGAATGATTGTACATTATTTTCTGCATCTCCTGAACTTAATTTTCCAGAAATATTGTCTGCAACCCCTATTAATTGCATTGGAGTTATACCAAAATTTAATAAAGTAATATTAACATCTGCTTTTCTTTCAGAATTAATTTTTCCTGCTTTGTATTTGCTTTCTGCAGTTATTTTTACAGTCTTATCTGCCCAATGTGCAACATTACCAACATCACCTAAGAAACAAATATTAAAATCTGTTGGCTTATCTTTTTCAAGAACTAAAGATAATTCGTTTTTATAGTCTTTTCCCTGATAATTGAATTTAGTTCTTACTCCCATTACTTCTCCAACTTTTATTTTTATTTGTTCATCGAGTGCAGAATTTGCAGTAAGAACCACACATTTCTCTAGAGGCGTTAATTGCAATTTATTGTTTTGTGCTTTTAAAGATAAAGCCCCATAATCTGCTGCTTCAAAAGATAATATCAACATATAATTCTTATCTTTTGAAATACAGATATCTGCAGGAGTTCCATTAATTATGTCTTTTACATTTTCAGAAACTTGCTTTATAAATTCTTCAGAATATTTTGAATCTTCGCCCTCTTTATTTATGGAAAAAGTATCATTTACTATCATATTAATTTTTTCTGGGCGAGGGCTTGTAACCGCAACCGGATCATTAAAATATAATTTTGCTATAGCATTTTCATTTTCAGTAATTGTTCCAATTGAAACATCTAATTGACTGAAATTTTTTGTATTGTCTGTTCTTAACTGGAATCTTTCATCACTATCAAACACTTGTTTTGCAATTGTTTTGCCAAATTTTTCGTCACCACTAATCAATGTTAGCCAAGTATTACCCATATTTGTTTTCTTAAAATATGTTGTGTCTTTAGGCAAATACATTCTTACATTTTCTATACTTTTTGTACAAGGACCAGTCTTATTAAAATCTATTGTTACAAAGAAATATGCTTTTTCTGGTGCTAGAGTTTTTTGATCTTTTGTTGCAATCCTACCATCTATTGTGATCTTATATCTTCCACAACCTCGCATTTTATTATCTACATGTATGATATTACCAATCATCTGCAAACCACCAGAAGTTGAACCTACATTTTCTCTTACCGCATAATTTTTAATGGTTGGATATTTTGTTGATTCTTTGGTATTTCCTAAAACGATCTCTATGGTTCTTTGAGATAACGAATCATTCTGTAGATAGATTGGAATGTTCTTAAATGGCTTTAATTGATCTGGTTTTAATAAATCAGAAATCGCACAACCATTTTGTTGTGCTGTCGCCATAGAACAACTGGTTTGTGCAAGCTCATTATTTAGTTGCCTTGAAACATCTATGACTATATTATGTAATTCTTGGATTTTTTCTAATATTAGCTCTGCAGCGCCTTCAGCATCACAATAGCCATCATCTTTACAATCAGTAACAATCTTTGGCATTGGAACATCCATTTTTTCATCAGTATCACAAATTTTTATAGAGATATCCTCGTCTATTCTTTCTAAATCGGCTACAGTGTCCTCATCTGGTGCTTCTACTTCTGTTGTTATCCAAATAACCTCAGAAGTTACCATACTTAATGCCGTACCATTTACTGGAATACCAAGTATTGTAAATCTGTTCTCTGTAAATCTTGGAGTAAAATATCTGGTTGGTTTTACTTTCAAATAGAAAGGAACGGTTTGACCAACACCAATAAATTGTGTTGGAATTGCAGGAACTAAAGCTACACCTGTGCCCTCGCCAAAAGCTAATGTAAAATCATTAGGCGATCTATAAGGATGTGGATCATAATCTATATATGCGATAGGCTCTGCACATTGATTTGTGACATTAATTAACTTTACTTTTTCTTCTCCTATTTTTGTGTAAAATGCAATTCTTTTTTGATCAATTTTTAAACAACTTGCTGATGAGATTCTAAAATCAACTGTGAATTTGGCAGTTATAGGATCTTTTGTACCAGGGGAAATTGCAGAAACTTTATAATACATTGTTGCTGTTGTTGCATTACTTACTTTGCCTTCATAGATAATACTTACTTGTTTTGTTTGACCAGGCTTTATTTCCTCAAAAGTTAATGGCTCAATCTTATCCTGAATATTTGAAACATATTTCTCCTCTAGCCTTGATATCTGTATATCCTTTAATGGGTATTTTCCTGTGTTTGTTATAGAAAAGATAGTTTTATTTGAAGCAATTATCTCTTCATTATATTGGCTCATTGAAACAACAGAAACTGGAGGAGTTATTTTTATAGTTTTTGAATAATCAACCAAATCAATATTTAATTTAGTGTTTGGTAGAGCATAATATGCATTTCTCCAAGCAATTTCAAAGGCATAGCTTTTTGTGGTCTTTCTGGCTTTGTTGTTTTTTATAGTTATTGTGTAATCTGTTATTTCTTCGTTTGGTTCTATTGTTACAGAAGGAAGAATAATTTCTAGGTTCTCATCTTTCTTTATAACTGTGCCTTTTGCTTTTAATAGCTCTGGAGTTATAGTTATTGCTTTTTTACAATTGTTTACTAAAGTCGCAGTTATCTCATTTTCAGAACCCTCACTAATACCAACATAACTATAAATTGCAAGAGGTTTTATATCTAAACAATTTTCTTGCACTTGCCCCTTATAAATATTAATTTCAATATCTTTTGCCACTTGCTTGTTTCCAACAAAACCAAATATGGTCAAAACATATTTTGCAGATGTAAACTTGATTTTTGGATCAATTACAGAAACAACTTCTATTTCTGAAGGGGTTGTTGGGTTAAGTGCTACAGGTAAATGAGCTTCTATAGTTAATTCAGCAACCTCATCAATCGGTGTAATCTTGTAAGTCAAATCTGTAATCTTTGCATTGCCTTTATTCACTAACTTTATAATCTCTATTTCTTGACTAATTTCATTTCCAAAGTTTATAGAAATACTATCAGGGCCAGAGATTAAGCCAGTATCAGCAATCATTAGTTGTCTTGTGTATGGTGCATAGCCAGGGGCAGTAACTTCAAGATTTGGTTTTGAGCTAGAAAAATTCTGATTAATTATATATTTTCCTGCCTTTGCTTTTTTAGTACTTGAAATTAGATCCCCAAACTCATCTTCTAATTTTACTAATGCGTTGTTGATTGGGCTTTTGTTGTCTGCATCTTTTACTTCTACTGTTATTGGTGTATTATATGGCAAAACATCTAAAACATTTACTTCTAAGTTTCTTTTATTCTTTATTTCAAAAGTTAATCTTTTTTCTGTAACTTTGGAATTAAAGGTAGATCTTACATCAATGTGAGTTACACCTGTGTTTTTTGCATTAAATAATAAATATTGTTTTTTATAAATTCCTGATTGTAATAAAACAGCCATAGAGCTTAATTTTGTTTCTTGAGAATCCAATTTTGAACTTGGAAACAAATCTGTGTCTTGATAGTTTATTAGGCCAATAATCGGATGACTTGCGTCAGTTTCAGTATCAATTGTTAATTCTCCTGATAGGGTGGTATAATAATTTAATTCTAATAAATACATCTCATCAACAGTTCCGAAAAAAGTTTCATTAGAATAATCAAAGCCACCTTTGTCTAAAAACCTATATTCTACACAAAGGTTGTCAGAACATTCTGCAGGGGTTTCAAGGACCTTGAATACTTTTTCTTTTGTTTCAGCATATAGGCCTTGTCTTGAAGAGACATTTCTTGCGGTTCCTAATGTTGAGTCTTCTGGATCTCTATGGATTTTTCCTTCACTATCTTCACACCATGCCCTGTACTTTAAAAGTAAATCGCCAATCTCTGTTGCTTTAACCTTTAACATTATTTGTTTGTTTGTTACTGACTCAGATGACCAATATAATTCTAACCATTTGTTTAAAATATTAGGAGAACCAACATTATCATAATCAACTGACTGTTGTCCTTCACGATAGGTTGTAGAATATTTGAAATTTGTAGTGTCTGCCTTAAAGCCAGTTATACCATAAGTCATGTTTTCAGAATCATCTTTTGAATCATCTCCTGCTCTAAAATGCACTCCACATTTTTTTACTTCTATTGGCAATTGCAAATCAAATACTAGATAATAATCATTGTCTTTACTTAATATGCTTGTTGATTTGTTTTGTAAATCCCTAATCTCTAAAAAAGAAACTATTGGATTAAGATCCTCAATCATTGGTTTTAAGCTTACAGATAAAATATCTTCATCCCCTACTATGCCTGATGCAACAGTGACATTTCCTTCACTATCTATATATTCCACAATCAAATCTTTGTAACCTTTGGTTAAAAATTTTGCAGGATTTTCAGGGTCTATATAACTTTCGTAAAGAATTTCTCCTGTTTTTGTTTTAACAGTTACATAACCATCAGTTACAGGGTTACCATAAATGTCTTTTAATTGTAAGGTTACTTCTTTTGATGCATCATTTATTATTAAGATTACTTTATTATCCTTAAATTGATCAATTGTGATTTCTTGAGAAGCATTTGAATCTCCTGCAATGCCTACCACCTTATATGTTTCATCTTTTTGTGTAAAGACATAAGCATAGCCTGTTATGTCTACCTGTAATGGACCTAAGCCTATCGGCACATATTTGCCATTTAATAGTTTGTAAATTAAGACATTTGCAGAAGAAAGTGGCATGTTTGCCCCATCATAAACATATATTGAAAGTTTGTAGGTTTCTGCTGAACCAAACTTAACAAGCCTTACTTCTAAGTCATTACTGGTATCTATATTTACAAAATATTGTGAGCAAAGATAATCTTCTTTACATGCAGTAACAACATAATCTTTATTTTTATCAAGGCCTGTAAATGTAACTTCGCCATCAAGCAAGGTTGTTTTTTCAGAAATTAAATTCCCATTAAGATTATATAAAGAAACATCAGCATCACTTACTGGGCCAGCCACACTTTCTACAACCATAACTCTTAAATCTGAACTGCCTTTTTTTAAGGTTGCTGTAAAAGTATCTTCGCTTTTTTGTAATCTAAAAGTTTTGTCTTCCTGATCACTATCGTATGTTCTGTAATCTTTTTTTGTTACAACAAATCTTATTACAGAACCTGCTTTTTCTGTAAATGTGAATTTGCCTAGTTGGGTTATGCCTTGTGCTATTTTTTCGCCAGCAAGATTATAGATCGTAACTTCACAATCATCTAATAAATCTCCAGTATCTGATACTGCTACTACTGTGCCCCTCACATCAAGTCCTTCTAATTGAGCAGAACCTAAATCAAACTGTAACTCTATAGGTATTATTTCATCATTACTTGATATAGTTATAGATTGAGAAACTGTTTGATAGCCATCAGCCTCAACAACTAATGAGAGAGATTTGCCTAATGGCACATCTGTAAAACTAATTAAGTTTGAGCTTCCTGGTGTTGCTATTTGCTCTTCTGATTTACCACTGACTGTATAGTTTAAAGTCGCTTTGTATTTTGAAATGGCTTTTTTTGTTTCTGAATCTGTTACTGTTAATTTGAAATTACCACGAGTCACATTTTCTGAAAATTTTATTATTATTGTATCTCCTCTTGTAAATAGATAGTTTTTTTCAAAATCTGCAAATCCTGATTTTGTAGCAATTATTGCATAATCTGATCCTGACTTAAGAGCAAGCCTTGCCTTATGACCATCACTTATTGTCCCACTAAATTTTGTTTTGTTTTTTATATCGTAAATCTTAACATCTACATCTGATAATTTGTTTCCTGAAAAATCAGTTAGTGAAAACTCCACTGTTGTTTTTGATGCAAAGTTAATTATTAAGAGAATTATAATTGCTAAAATGATAATTGTAAGACTAGCCACAACCACAAAAGCAGGAATTCCTTTTTCTTCTAAAAAGTTATTAACTTTATTTAGGTTTATTCCTTTTTTTGTTAGCCAATCAGAGAAGGAATAATATTTAGTTTCTAACCATTTATAGGCCTTACCAAAAATGTTGTTTTCTTTTTGCTTGCCTATGTTTTCTTCTGAGAATTCTTCATCTATTTCTGAATAGTCATCAATTTCAGTATCATCCTCAAAATCTATTTCTTCTTTGGCTTTAGAGCCTCTAGGTTTTGATTTAGTTCTTGCCATTTATTTCTCTTTCTTTTAATATTTAAAAATATATTTAAGCTATATAAATAAAAGTTAAATATATTTATATATCTTTCATTAATTACAATGAATGAAAAACATTTTAAATATTAACAATTTACTAGAAAAAGTTATTTTGTTAAGAAAAAACATAAAAATAGAAATCCAAGAAAAAGTATTTTCTTGGGAATTAAAAAGAAACCTTGATGTTCTTTTTTTCTTCAGCTGTTGCTTCTAGGAAAGTTTCTTCTTTGAAATTAAACATCTTAGCAAAGACGCTGTTTGGGAAAACTTGTAGCTTGTTATTGTAGTCCATTATTGTGTCGTTGTAATATTGTCTTGCATATGCTATTTTATTTTCAATACCTGATAACTCTTCTTGAAGCATTAAGAAATTCTGGCTTGCTTTAAGGTCTGGATAGTTTTCAACAACAACATTTAAAAGACCGCCAATTGCCTTAGACAACTGATCGTTTGTTTTCATTGCTGCTTTTATGTCTTTTGTTTGCATAGCTTGATTTCTTAATTCTGTAATTTTTGATAATGTGCCTGCTTCGTGCTTTGCATAGCCTTTAACTGTCTCAACAAGGTTTGGTACAAGATCATATCTTTTTTTTAGCTGAACATCAATCTGGCTCCAGCCGTTTTTTACCTTGTTTCTCATAACAACTAGGCTATTGTAAATGAATAAAGCCATTAGCAAAAATACACCAAGAATCACCAGAATAACTATTAGTGCTATTGACATTTTTGAATCACCATTTTATTGTTATAACTAGATAATATATAAGATGTTAATGTTTATAAAGAAATTGTTTGAAACTATTGAAGTTTTTTTGAAAGATTTTTACAGCCTTCTTCTATTTTTTTTATTGCTATTCTTATATATTCTTCAGCTTTTTCTTTAGAATTGGTCTCTTGAAGTATGTCTGAATAATCTAGAAAATCTTCATTTTCATAAAAGCAAAGCTCATTAAAAAGAACAGAATCTCTATTGAATTTTTCTTTTAAGAAACCCTTGTGAAAATTAGTCATTGAGACTACAACATCAGAAGAATCAAGAATTTCTTTTGTAACTTTTCGTTGCTTGTGTTTAGAATAGTCTATCTTTCTTTTATTTAGCTCTTCTTTGACTACAGGGTGTATTTCTTGTTGTCTTGCAGTTATGCCTGCAGAAGAGACTTTTGTTTTTTTATGATCTTCAAGAAGAAATTTTTTCAGCAAAAGCTCTGCACACATGCTTCTGAAGATATTTCCTGCACATACAAAAAGTATTGATTTCATCTTACTCTAGGCTTTACTCTTACTACTTTTTGCTTATTTGGTTTTTTTGTTTTAGATTTTGGCCTAGGTTTAGGCGTGTTTGTGCCTGCTCTTGCTCTTGCTATTGCTCTATTAGATTGTACAACTCTATTTAAAGAATTAAATAAGCGTTTATGAACCTTTTGCACACCTTCAGGAATTCTATTTAATTTTTTTCGCTTTATAGTCGGATCTGGACTTTCATCTAAACAATGAAAATGAATTTTATTTTCTTTTGGATTTTTACCTATTGTTCCATGAAAAGCATTTTCAAAAAATTCAGTTTTATAAAGTTCCAGTTTTCTTCTTATGTCTGCTTTTTGAATACCAATCAAATTAAATGCGATTTCCATAAGATCAGAATGTGTTGCAAAATCACAATTCCAATGTTTTGGTGCTACAAGAACATAATCTTTTCCTTGATAGCTTGTACTAAAAAAACTTGTACTCATTATGGTTTTTAGATTTTTTATGAACAACAAATATTGAATTCCCTATTTCTGCTTTGTTGTAATATGTTTTTAGAATTTCTTGCATAGACATATTTTTTTGATAATCTGGAAGTCCAATATTTTTACTGCTCATTTTCTCACATCTATTTCTTTAAACTTTTTTCAAGCTTTGCTATTGCAATTCTTGTTTTTATCATAGTATCTGGGTTTAGGCTCATGGACTTTATACCCTCTCTTACCAAGAACTCAGCAATCTCTGGATAATCTGATGGTGCCTGACCACAAATACCAATATACTTTTTTTTCTTGTTTGCAATCCTTATGACTTCTGCCAACATCTTTTTTACTGCTGGGTTTCTCTCATCATAGATATTACTTAAAAGTTCAGAGTCTCTATCAAGGCCAAGAACCAACTGTGTCAAGTCGTTACTTCCAATACTAAAACCATCAAAGACCTCTAAGAACTCTTCTGCAAGTATGACATTAGATGGAATTTCACACATACAATGTACCTTTAAGCCATTCTTGCCTTTCTCAAGACCGTTCTTTTTCATTTCGCCAAGAACTTTCTTTGCTTCATCTATTGTTCTACAGAAAGGAACCATTAGCTCTAGGTTTGTTAGGCCAAACTCTTCTCTAACTTTTTTAATTGCTAGGCATTCTAAAGCAAAGCCAGCAACATAGTTTCCTTGGTAGTATCTTGAAGCACCACGCCAACCTATCATTGGGTTGTTTTCTTCTGGCTCATAATCTTTGCCACCAATCAAGTTAGCATACTCGTTTGATTTAAAGTCTGATAGTCTTAGTATTACTTTCTTTGGATAGAAAGCAGCAGCAATCCTTGCAATACCTTGTGCAAGTTTATCAACAAAGAATTGCTTTTTGTCTTTATAGCCAACGGTTAGGGCAGCTATCTTTGATTTTGTTTCTGGATCTTTTATTTTATTGTAATTTATAAGAGCAAGAGGGTGAATCTGTATCCAAGAGTTTATAATAAACTCCTCTCTTGCCAGACCCACACCTTCATTAGGAATAAAACTTAAATCAAAGGCCTGTTCTGGGTTACCGACATTCATTGTTAATTGTGTTTTTGTTTTTTGAATCTCTTTTAGATTTACTGTTTCTTTTGTAAATGGGATTTTACCCTTATAAACAAAACCAGTATCTCCACTTGAACAGTCCATTGTTACTTCATCTCCAGTTTCTAATTTTGCTGTGCCATCAAGTGTTCCAACAATACATGGTATTCCTAGCTCTCTTGAGACGATCGATGCGTGGCAGGTTCTTCCACCTTTGTTTGTAATTATTCCTGAAGCAATTTTCATGATTGGCTCCCAATCAGGATCAGTCATTTCTGTTACTAAAATTTCTCCTTTTTTAAATTGATTAATGTCTTTTACATTTTTAATGACCTTTACTTTGCCTGTTGCAATCTGTTGGCCTACACTTTTACCTATTACTACTGGCTTTTTAGTTGTTGAAAGAGTATAAGTTGTGTAGCTGTTTAGGTTCTTTTGAGACTGGACAGTTTCTGGCCTTGCCTGAACAATAAATAGTTCGTTTGTTTTACCATCAAGGGCCCATTCCATATCCATTGGTTTAAATCTTCCTGCTTGATTAGAATAGTGATCTTCAATAATGCAAGCCCATTTTGCTAGAAGCAAAGCTTGGTCATCAGTTATTGAAAACTTGTTTCTATCATTTAGCTCTACAGCAACATTCTTGGTTGGTTTGTTACCTTGAGTATCATAAATCATTCTAATTGCTTTCTCACCAAGAACTTTAGAAATTATTGGTTTTTTATTTTGCTTTAAGGTTGGTTTAAAGACAATAAACTCATCAGGATTAACAGCACCTTGGACAATGTTTTCTCCAAGGCCGTATGTTGAATTGATTATTACTGCATCTTTAAAACCAGTTTCTGTATCTATTGAAAACATAACACCAGAGGAAGCCAAATCACTTCTAACCATTCTTTGAACAACAACAGAAAGAGCAATACTGAAATGATCAAAGTGCTTGTCTTCTCTATAGGAGATTGCTCTGTTTGTGAAAAGAGAAGCAAAGCATTTTCTTACGGATTCTAGCAAATCTTCTTTTCCTGTAATATTAAGATAGCTTTCTTGTTGTCCAGCAAAGGATGCATCTGGAAGATCTTCAGCTGTTGCACTTGAACGAACAGCCACATCTAAATTTTTTATTTTTTCTATTTTACATAATTTATCATATGCTGCAAAAATGTCTTTTTCTAATTCTTTTGGAATTTCTGCGTGTCTTATTAGATGTCTAATCTTACTACCTTTTTCTGCAAGAGAATCTATGTTGTGAGTATCTAGATCTTTTAGAATATTTTTAATTTCAGATTTTAAACCAGATTTTTCAAGAACATATCTGTAGGCATATGCTGTTACTGCAAAACCATATGGGATCTTTACCCCTTTTTTTCTTAAGTTTTGATACATCTCTCCTAAGGAGGCGTTCTTTCCCCCAACATAAGGAACATCCTCTATCCCAATTTCATCAAACCACATTATGAACTTTTTATCTTTAGAAACCATATTTTATCTTTTCTCCTAATTTAAATTGTATAATTAGAAATAAATAAGAATAAAGGATTTATAAACAATTTGTTTTAGCGGGCACCAGCACCTCCGCCACCACCGCCACCACCGCCAAAGCCACCTCCACCACCGCCACCTCCACTACTTGAAGAATAACCTAAAGATGTAGAAAAACTGCTGGTTGCAAATGTTGAATAACTTACAAAATCTTGATTTTCTGATAATTGCTCAGGCATAGCAGTCTTTAATGCCTTTGCTGTTTCTTTAGCTACCCCAAAAGCAGTAGCATAGACCATGTACTCTTCCCAGAGAATTACGTGCTTTGGAGGGTGATCTTTAATTAAAGAAAAGTCAGTAATGTACTTTTTGAAATTACTCCATTGAAGGTTTTTTATTCTGCCCTCTTTTGAGAAACGACCAAAGATTGTATTAAAAGTTGTTTTTGATTTCACAAACCCAATAGTTGTTTTTGATCTTATAAATCTTATACTTATATTACTTATAATAATAAATATAAGCAAGAAAAAAAACATAAAGGTCCAATTTGGAAAAATATATGAAGTAAAAAAAGTCAATAATACAAAGATAAATAAAAACAAATATAATGCCATTACTACTTTTGCAACAACAACTCCAGTATTATTAAAATAATTGTTCTTCTTTGACCATTCTTTTAAATCGGTCCTTATCTCTTTTTCTAGCTCTCTAAATGAATTTTGAAATTCTAGAGTTTTGTCAAAATTAGCAAACAACCCACCAGTGCTTTTTTTAGAACTTAAATAACCAGTTCTAAAATCATTTAAATTAACAACACCATCAGGATAATAAACCCAAAAGAAATCAGCAACTTTTGAAACATATGTTGGCAATTTTACTTTTTTTGCATTTTTAATTTTAATAAGATTATATTTTTCTAAAGCAAATAATGATTTCTCACTTACCTTTACTAACTCATATTGTTTTTTACAAACTAGATACAATATGGCTGAAGAAAACCAATGATCTGATAATTTACCAGTGATAAAATAATTTGCCTGAAGAGGATCTTCTGGACCTGGCAAATCTCTCTCATAAACTCCAAAATATCCTGTTTTATTTTCTGGAATATCTCTGCCAAAAATTAACCAGATAATAAATAGCAACAATATTGGTAGACCAACCATTAAAAAAAAGAATAATGCGATTACTTGTGGGGTTGCTTCCTTTTTTACATGTTCTATGGTATATCGATCATAGTCCTCTTGCCAGTTTGGTTCTTCATTGATTATTTGTTCTTTGGCGTATGTTCTTTCTGGGTAATGATAGAGGTTATCTTGATTGAACCATTCTTTTGGCATAAGAATATTTACTTCTATTATCTCATAGGCATAAACATGTTTTGAAATATTCAAAATGTTTTCTGTGATGTTTGATTGGTAGTCTTTAGAATGAATAAACCTGGTTGTTTGGTTTAGATCACCAGGAAAGATAATGTTAATGTTTGCGTTTGTTGAAACACTTGTTTTTCCTGGATACACTTGATAATAAAATTGAGTTCCGTCTTCTATAGCCCTTATCTGATGCGCAATAGAATAATTGAAATTTGCTGTAACTGTTGTATCACAAAATTTGCCTTTAAGGATTAACTCAGGATCACCAGATTCTGTGTTTTTTTGTTTATACTCAAAGGAGCACTCTGCACCTTGGCAATAACCGCTCGGATCCATAATTTCTAGATTTGGCCTTTTAAGGAATAGCTCTTTATAACAACCGGACAACTTATAATCTAACTTTTCAGAAACAGAAATTAAGCCTGATTGCTCAAGAGTGTAGTTGATGTCGTAATTGATAATTGCAAAGGACCTTGCAGAAACAGTTGGAAAGATAAATATTGCAAAAACTAGAAATAATAAGATCTGGTTTCTTTTTAACATACTTTATTCTTTTTCAAATTTATCCCAAGGAAAGCCAACCCAATGGCTTACGACCTTGCCATAATATTCAGGAACAATTTTGTGATGCTCTTTGTTTAGGAAAATTGTGGCACACTTTACTGATTTTACTTTATATGTTTTTAAAAGGTCTTTTAAAAAGATAAGAGTATTACCTGTATCGCAAATATCATCAATAATCAAAACATTCTTGCCTTTAAGAAGAGACTTGTCAGGAGCAATCAATAGCTTTAGTTCTTTTTGTTTCTTTTTCTCATAAGAAGAAACAGAAACACTCATTATTTTTTTTGTATTAAGAAGGCGTGCAAAGATTACTGCTGGGACTAAACCACTGACCGCAACACCAAGGATATAGTCTACTTTAAAGTTTGATTTTTTTATTTTTTTTGAAATTTTTTCACAAAGATTTTCTATATCTTCATAGCTATAGTTTATTATTTCCACATTTCTCACCTTCAAATTATTTCTTTTTTTAATCTTGTATATCTTCTGTATTTTTCTGTTCTGTTTATGGACTTGTTATGTATTGCTTTTTGTGGGCAGAAATTATAGCATCTTGTACAGAACACACAGTTGTTTTTAAAAGTTAATTTGCTTTTTTCTTTTTTGATAGTTATGTTTTTTGTTGGGCATATTTTTTGACAAAGCCCACAATAGTTGCAGGCATCTCTATTCCACACAAAACGATTTTTTTGTGGTTGCATGATTTTGAAAAAGAAAAACTTAGATATTGGTGCAAATAAAGACCAAAAGAAATTTGCTTTTTTAAATTTAGATTTGCCTGAAATAAGGACCTTAAAATCTTGCTTTATCTTTTCTATTGTGTTACTTATAGATAACTCTATTTGCTCATCTTTGTCAGTGTCTTTTCTAAACACAAAATAAACATTGTCAGGCATAATGTATGCAAAATTAGAAATAACATTGTATTTTTTCTTCTTAAGGATCTTTTCAAGAACATTAAAGCTTATGCCTGTTGTTAGGCCAGCTGTTGCAAAAAGAATAACAGGCTTATCTTTTACTTCTGGTAGCTTTTTTACAAAATCAACAACAAGGTCTGGAGGGTAAGAAGCATAGACTGGAAAGCCAATCATTAGAAAATCATATTTGCTTTGGCTTGAAACCACATCTATGTCCTCAATTTTAAAAAGATCAACAGAGACATTTGCTTTTTTGTAGTTCTCTTGAAACTCTCCTGCAACAAAGGCCGTGTTACCAGTTCCTGAGAAATAATAGATTGCACCATTTCCTGGTTTAAACTGTTTTAACTGTATAGTCATACAAAAGAGAGAACAAAAGAATTTAAAAAGGTTTATTTGTCTATAAATCACAAATAATTTATTTTTTCTAAATACATTTTCATATCTTTTGCTGCAAGATCTTGACTATCGCGCGATTCTGAAATTATTGTTGGTTTCATTTTATATTCTTTTATTAAATTCAGAAAAGGTTCTGGTTGAGGAAAATAATCCTTTTCGTTATAAGCTTTGTGAACTTTCTCTCCTTTATCAGTAAAATCAACAGGATAGAAATGACAATGGAGTTTTTTTAATGTGTCAATACCTAATCTTTTTTCAATTTCATCAAATACTTCTCTGTATTTTTTCTCATTTGTCAAACTTCCACCTTCTCTAGCATGTAAATGAGCAAAATCAATACAAGGAGAAGTCAATTCCACAGATTCACAAATTGAAATAATATCATTTAAACTTCCAAGTTGTGATTTCTTGCCACCAACCTCAGGAGATATTGTTAGATTAGTTATTGAAAGGTCTTTCATTTCTTTGATTACTGGTTTAAGATTTTTAATAAAAATATTTAATGACCTTTCTGGATTATCATTATAATATCCTGGGTGAAGAACTACATTGTGTGCATCCATCAAATTGGCCAACTTTACTGCTTTTAACAATTCTTTTTGAGAATTATTTACACTTGTATCTATTTGAGAAGTTAAAACAACATAGTATGCTGCATGTACTGTTAACCAAATATTTGTTTTTTTTACATTTTCTTTTAGAATTAGAGCTTTTTCTTCTTTCATTCTTGCTCCATAAGTATAAAGAACTTCATAGGCATTTAGACCAATATCTCTAATCCAAAAAGGCATATTTAATCTTGAATCTTTTCCTTTTGAAAAATTAGTTTTCCAAAAATTTGGTGGGATGCCTGATGTCCCTAGCCTGACTTGATGAAACATAAAATAATTTGCAAGAATCATTTTATATTTATTTTGTTTTGCATTGGACAGCTACTCCCGAAACACTTAAATAGTGTTTTTGGCACTAGTATTATAACAGAGAAAAAAGAAGAACAAATAATCAAAGATTAAAATAACGGATTAATTATAAATGACAGAGCTTATATATTTTAGACATGATTCTTTCAGGAAAGGACAAAAAGAAATTATTAAAGATATTTATCAATCTGTTTCTTTAGGCAAGAACATCTTAGTGCATGCACCAACAGGAACAGGAAAAACAGACTCTGCTCTTTCGGCAGCAATAACTTTTGCCTTGAAAAAAGACCTAAAGGTTCTTTTCTTAACACCTAAAATTTCTCAACACAAAATTGCTATTGAAGTTATTGATGACCTAAATGACAAATATAATCTAAAGATAAAAGCTGTTGATTTTGTTGGAAAGAAAAACATGTGTATTGATCCTGTAATCTCAAAAACAGACTCTAACTTTTATGAAATCTGCAAGATGGCTTGCAAGAAAAAACAATGCCCTTTTTTTGAGAATATTAGGCCTAGCAACAAAGGACAAAGAGACCTTCTTTCTTACCTTCTTGAAAAAAAACTATCAGAAAAAGAAGTTTTGACACATTTAGAGATTAAAAATATGGCAAAAGAACTAAAAAGCGTTGCAGGAGATAGACAACCAGTTTGTGCTTATGAACTTGCAAAGTTATTTGCTAAAAGTTGCAGAGTAATTATTGCAGATTATTATCATGTCTTTTCTTCTAAGGTCATGGAATCTACACTTTCTGAAATTGGCATAAACTTAGAAGATTGTATTGTTGTTATCGATGAGGCACATAACCTTGAAGACAGGCTTTTGAAACTGCTTTCAAAATCACTAAACACAAACATGCTTCATAGAGCAATCAAGGAAGCAAAAGAAATAAAGAATAATAAACTAAAAAACTTGTTAGATAAGCAACTTGATCATGTTGAGAAAATAGCTGAAGAAAAGCTTAAAAAAATAAAAGAAGAAAAAATAGGAAAAGATGAATTTTTGATAAAAGAGATTAAAGAAGATGTTATTTCAGTTATCGAAGAACTTGAGGAATCAGGACTTAAGTATATTGAAGAGCTAAAAGAAAGTAGCTCTGCTCTTATCTCTGTAGGGCTGTTCCTAGAAGAATGGATAAAAGAAAAAGATGCACACATCAGATTTATTAGAAAAGAAAAAAACGCAATTAGTGTCAAGTATAATGCACTTGATGTTTCGCCATTAACAAAAAAAATATTTGAAAACTGCTATTCTTCTGTCTTGATGTCAGCAACATTAACACCACTTGCAATGTATGCAGACATTTTAGGTTTAAAAGAAGGGACAATAACTAAAGAATACCCTTCGCCATTTGATAAAGAAAAAAGACTTAACCTCCTTATTAATGATGTTTCTACAAAATTTACACAAAGAACAGAAGAAGAATATAAAAAGATTGCAAGACATGTAGAAAAATGTGTAAATGCTATACCAGGAAACTGCGTGGTGTTCTTTCCAAGCTTTGAAGTATTAGGAGATATATATCGGTTGATGAAAAACATAAATAAACCAATTATTGTTCAAGAAGAAAGAATGGATAGCTCTGATTTTGAAGAAATGATTCAGGGGTTTAAGAAACACTCAAAGAAGTTTGGAAGCATACTGATGGCGGTCATGGGGGGAAAAGCTTCTGAAGGAATTGACCTGCCAGGAGAGCTTTTGATTGGTGCAGTTATTGTTGGGATACCTTTAGCAAAGATGGAATTAGAAACTAAAGCAAAGATTGACTATTATGAGATTAAATTTAGGAATGGCTGGAACTATGCATACATACAACCAGCTATACAAAAAGTCATACAGAGTGCTGGAAGAGTCATAAGAACAGACAATGACAAAGGCGTTGTTGTTTTTATTGATTCCCGCTTCCATTGGGAGAACTATAGAAGATGCTTTTCTAAAGACACGCAGTTTGTTATAAGTAAAGATCCTAAAAAAGAAATAGAATGCTTTTTTGAAAATTAGTTTTTTTCTTGATTAGTTTATCTCCAGTTTTAATATTCATTTTTTATACCATTTTTCATAATTTTTATGGTCATCAAATATTCTAATTATAAATATTTTGTTATCTTGAATATCGTATATAATTCTACAAGAATAGCCGATTTTCTCTACAAAATATGGCAGTCCATAATGTAAATGCTTTCTGGAAATATCCTCTTGTGAAATTTTTAAAAAATGATTATATATTTGTTTTTTTAAATCTGAACTAAACTTCTCTATATCTTTATATGCTTTATCAGAAACTAATAATTGCATCATTTTTCAACCATCTCAGGATATTTCTTTAAGACTTCTTCTAAAGTGTATGTTTTTATTTTGCCTTTCTTTATTTTATCCATTTCTTTTGCAATTGCTTTGTTTACTAGTATTACTTCTTCTTTGCTAGGCTTTTCATCAATAGTTTTGTGCTTGTGGGCAAGTTCCAAGATGCCAGCTCTAACAACTTCGCTTTTTGTAGCATAATAACCTTTATCTACAAAATCAGAAAGATACTTTGCTTGTTTGCCTTTTAGTCTTACCATAAACTCTATTTCTTTTTCCTTAGCCATAAATAATCACAAATATCTTAGAAACAAAGCAAATTTAAATTGATATCATTTTGATATCTTTTTGATATCAGAGGCTTTTTTGCTTTTCTTTTCTGGAAGCAGAAGATCTCCAGGAAAGTAATTGAACAAATGCTCTTTGTGGATAGGGGTTGTTTCAAATTCTTTGATTAGGTCTTTAAACTTCTCTCTTACTGTTCTTGTAAAATATATCATCTCTTCTGAGTATTTAACCTCAAAGTCAATTTCAAAATCCCAATAGCCAATAACTTTTGTAATATCAAAGACACACAGGTTGTTCTGAAGGAAAATAATCAACTGCTCTTCTTCTTGTTCTTTAATGTTATTGAACTTAATTAAAGACTTATAAGCAAATCTCCCTGTCTTTTTAATATTAAGATGAGGCTTAAAGCCACAAATTATGTTTCTATCTTGCATACTTTTTATTCTGTAGATTACTGTGTTAGGAGATGTTTTAACTTTTCCTGCAAGCTCCATTGCCCCTACTCTGGCATTTTTGGAGATTGCAAAAAGAATCTTTAAATCTAAGTTGTCTAGTTTTTCGGTTGCTAGATAATCTGTGTCAATAAATGATTTCTTATTTATCTCTCTGTATTTTTTTGCAAAATAGTCCCTACCGAAATATATGTTTTCAAGAGTTGTTAAAACATCTAAGCTTCCTATATTTTCTGGAAACTCTTCTTTTATAGATTTTATAAAAGAATAATATTGAACAACATTACTTGCAAGATAATCAACTATCATATCCCAATGACCTGTGCATTCTGCAAGATAAGAAACATTGTTGTCTTCTTTTATAAAAGAAATTAACTGTGCTTGAACCTCTGGAGAAATATTTGTTAATCTTATCATTGTTCTGTAACTGGTATAGCCTAATTTTACAAAATTAATAACTGTGTAATAGCCTAGAACAATTTGGCGTTTTTCTAGATTGATTAGACGATAGCTTAAGACCTGCTGGGAGGTTTTAAGAAGCTTTGCGATATTAGAGATCGGTTGCCTTGAATCTTTCTCCAATTCCAGTAAAAAACGCATATCAAATTTGTCTATTTCCTGCATATTTGTATTTATGAGAAAAATGCATATAAATATTGCGATTTCACAAAAATTTTGTGAGAAAGATATATAAAGCTTCAAATTCACAAAATATTTAATTCAAGCCAAAAGTTTTCAAATATGAAAACAATCCTTGTAATTCCCCCCTACTTTCCGTTAATCGCTACGGAAGATGAGAATATTGACAAAGAACCTAACAACGACCTACCAAAACCCCTTCTGCTTATGCCATATTTTCCTTTTTCTTTTAAGTCTTTTTCTTTCTTGTTCCTTGATTTTGAGATAATGCGTTCTAAAAAACCAAAAACACTTGATTCTTGTCTGGAATTGATAATGAAACAAAAACCTAAGAAAATTGTTTTTGATTTCTTGCAAGAACAACAATTTGAAAAATATAATCAAAATCTGCAAAACATTATTGAAAAAATAAAAACACTATATCCTGAAATTAAAATTGAAGAATTAAAAAATAACAAAGAAGGAAATTTTGAAGAAAAGAATTTAGAAAAGATAAAGGAAATTAGAAAATATGCAGTAAGAAATGAACAAAAGCTTTTTGTCATACAGGATTTAGCGAATTTAAAAGATGTTTACAAAATATTAAACCAAGAAATTTATGACTTCTGGTTTTTTAACTTTAGATCTCATTCTTTAAAAGAAATATTAAAATTAAAAAAAGACTATTTTGATCTAAATTATTATCTTACTTGTGATTTTGAAAAACTTAATTGCCAAGATGCAAGATTATTATCAGAAAATGGGCTTGAAAAACTATATTTGAAATTAAAGATAAACAACAAATCTTTTGCTTGTTTTTCAGAACAATTAGAGAAACTAAAAAACATCTCTTCTTTTTGTAAAATTGAGCTAACGATAATTCCAGAAATCTCAGAAATAAAAAATATTGAACTGATTGATTTTCTAAACACCTTAGACTTAGAAAAAATAAAATATACCATTAAGCAAACAACAAGAAAAATAGAAACAAAAACAGAATTTATTAATTTCGGGGTGTTGGCTTTACTTAATACTCTTGAAAAAAAAGAAGAACTTAAAAAGAGACTAATAGAAATACCAAAAATAAAAGACAAAACAACATTTGAACAAATTATTTCTTTTATTTTCAAAACAGAAAAGAAATATCTAGAATTTTATATTGACATCATACATTTCCTTGATGGTTTTTTCACAAAAGAAGAAATTATTGATTATCTAAATAGATTACACCCAGAAACCAAAAAAGAAAATATTGAAAAAATCGTTTATAATTTTATATCGCTTTTAGAAAAAGAAATGTTTATCGATTATGTTGATTCTAAAAAAGAACAGAAGTCACATTATATAAGTGCACTGCCCAGAAATAACAATCTTTTTTACATGTATTCTTGTTCACAAAAAGGATATATCTTAGGAAAAAACCAAAAACTGGAAGAAGTGCCAAAAGATGTTTTCTTTTTCTTTGTGTTCTCTAAAGGAATCTTTATGCTTAGAGAAATTGCAAACAAGCTTCGTCTTCTGTTTAAAGATAAAAAAGAGTTTAGTGAAGACAATTATCTTAAGAGCACAGAGAAGATATACAATACTCTTAAACAATATGGGCTTTGCAAATAACCCCACATAATAGCTTTTAATATGTTTCTATTATATGATATTTATAATAAAAGTGAAACATAACATGTCAGAAGAAGAATTTAAAGTAACACCTTGGGAAATTGAAGGAAAGGTTGATTATCAGAAATTGATAAAACAATTTGGAACAAGTGAGATAAATAAGCAGATACTTGAAAAATTAAGATTAAAAACCAAATCCAAGAAACTACATCCTTTCTTTAGAAGAGGATTTATTTATTCACATAGAGATTTTGATAAGATATTAGAAGAAATAGACAAGCAAAATTTTTTTATCTATACTGGTAGGGGCCCATCAGGAAGAATGCATATTGGACACCTTATTCCTTTTATTATCTCTAAATGGTTTCAGGACGAATTTGATTGTAATGTTTATATAGCGATGTCAGATGATGAGAAGTTTTTGTTTAAAGACAAGTTAAACTTTGAAGAAATGGAAAAGAACTCCAAAGAAAATTTCAAAGAAATATCTGCTGTTGGTCTTAATCCAGATAAGACTTTTTTCTTTTCAGATATTGAGTATATTCAAAAACTATATCCTGTAGCCTTGAAGTTTGCAAAAAAAATAACTTTTTCTACAGCTAAAGCAGTGTTTGGATTTAATAATGATAATAACCTTGGACAATTTTTTTATCCTGCAGTTCAAGTTGTTCCAACAACTTTTGAAAAAAAACATTGCTTGATACCTGCAGGAATTGATCAGGACCCTTATTGGAGAATACAAAGAGATATTGCTGAAAAGCTGGGATATAAGAAAGTTATAGCTGTGCATAACAAGCTTTTGCCACCATTGCAAGGAATTGACGGGAAGATGTCAAGCTCAATTGGAGAAACTGCAATATTTTTGGATGATGATTTTAAGACAATTGAAAAGAAAATAAATAAATATGCTTTCTCTGGCGGACAGCCTACAATTGAAGAACAAAGAAAAAAAGGCGGAAACACAGAGGTGTGTGTTGTTTATTCTTGGTTAGAGATATTATTTGAAGAAGATGACCAAAAGCTTGAACAAAGGAAGAAAGACTGTAAAGCAGGAAAGATACTTTGCGGAGAATGCAAGAAATACTTATCTGAAAAAATTTCAGTTACCTTAAAGAAGCACCAAGATGCAAAAATAAAAAACTCTCCACTTATAGAAAAATACAAGTATAGTGGAAAGCTTGCAAAAACTATGTGGCAGTGAAATCCATACATGAAAAAAATAAGAATTGCAATCGACTTAGATGATACTTTAGTTCCTACTGTGGATCTTGTTGTTAAAGAAATACTTAGTGATAAAAGCTTTCCTGCCTTTAGGGGCTATCAATCTATTAAGGACTTTACATATGATGAAGAGCTGGCACTTTATAGGTATATAAGAAAAACAATAAACAAACAAGACATTTCTAAATTTATGCCAATGCCAGGATCTGTTCTCGCCATTAAAAAACTTGCAAAAGATTTTGATCTTTATATGGTGACTGCAAGAACTAAGTATATTAAAAAGCACACGAGAATTTGGTTAAATTATCATTTTCCAAAAATGTTTAAAAAAATAATATTTGGGCAATATAGAAAAGAAGGAGAATTTAAGAAGACAAAAGGAGAGATCTGTAAAGAACTTGGAATTTCTATGATTATAGATGACAGAATAGATTATGCTCTTGATTGTTATAAGCATGGGGTAAAAGCAATTATATTTGATTATAAGGGCGGCTATCCTTGGTCAAAGGGTAAGCTTCCAAAAGATGTTAAAAAAGCAAAGGATTGGAAAGAAGTTTTAGATATTATCAAAAAGACAAAGTTTTAAACAAGTTTTATATTTAATTATATTATATAGCCTGGTAGTGTAGCGGCCAAGCATGCAAGACTCTGGATCTTGCGACAGGAGTTCGAATCTCCTCCGGGCTATTATTGTGATTTGAGGGAATTACTATGGGAATATTTGATGCTTTTAAAAAGAAAGAAAAAACAGAAGAAGAAAAGAAAAAAATTGAAGAGCTGAAAAAGCAAAAAGAAAAGCCAGTTGCACAAATTGACCTTGCTAATTCTAAATACCCTGATCAAGTGTGTGCTGTGTGTAGCCAGAAAGGCTGTGACAAGAAATGGGGTGGACAATATTGGCATAAAAAATGCTTGCGTTCTGTTAAAGGAATGGCAAGAGACATGATTTAATTTGTTCTTTTTTTATTGCTTTTGTCAAAGATATTACCAACAATTTCTTCAAGAATATCTTCAATTGTTAATAGGCCTATAACTTCTCCTGATCTATCAACAACAATTGCCATCAAAACAGATTTATCTTCAAAATCATAGAAAATTTCGCCTATTTCTTTAGTTGGAGAAACAAACTCTATTGGCCTAATTATGTTTTTTATTAATTCATTACTTTTCTTTTCCTTAATTGCCTTTAAGACATCATCAACATCTACAACACCAATAATATTATCTTTATCTTCAAAATAAACAGGATATCTTGAATGGCCACACCTTGAGATTATATCTATTGCCTTATTTATTTTTAGATCTCCATTTATAGTTTTCATTTTCTCTCTAGGAGTCATAACTTTTGTTACTGGTGTGTCTTCAAAGTCTAGAACTTTATGCATAATCTTTGCAGCACCACTACTAAGTACTCCTTCTTTTCTGCTTAAGGTTAAAATTATCTTTAACTCATCTTCTGAAATCTTCTTTTCTTTCTTTGGGCGAATACATTTGCTTACAAGTCTTGATAAAAAAGAATACATCTTTATCAAAGGATAGAAAAGAATAGAAAGAAAATGAATTGGCCTTGAAGCTAGCAAAGAAATACTTTCTGCGTGCTGTACAGCAAAAGTCTTTGGAAGAATCTCCCCAAAAGTTAAAATTATAAGAGTCATAACTCCTGCTGCTATTGCTACACTTTTTGAACCAAAAGCAGTTATAAATAGGCTTGTGGCTATGGCAGAGGCCGAGATATTAACAATGTTATTACCAATAAGTATTGTAACAATTAGCTTATGAGGGTCTTTCTTAAGTTTATAAAGGGTTTGAGAACCAGATATGCCTTTCTTTAAAAGAGACTTAACTCTAATAATGTTTATGGACATTAAAGCAGTTTCAGATGCAGAAAAAAATGCTGAAAGTGCAACTAAAATAAATAAAATTATGATTTGAAAAAAAGTGCCCATTTGTCTTACAACCTTCTAATATAATTAGAAATAAAAGAGTTTTTAAATATTATCATTAGAAAATGTTTAGAAATTGCTCTTGCACATCGTCCAAGAAATAGCGTGTTTTTATAAAATAACTTTTACAAACTTGCATAAAAGAAGATTTTAAAAAAATAGAAAGAAAATGTTGAATCTATAATCCAACATATTGTCTTATTCTTTGCTTGATTTTTGTGATATTATCAAGATAGATATTTAGCTTTTTTTCTATTACTGACATTTGCTCTTCAGTATCTTTTACTTGACCAGCAACAAAAAAGCTTTCTGAGCCTAGGCCATTATACTTTAGTAATTCTTTTCTTAAAGAAAGATATTCTGTTAAAGTATAATAATAAGCTGTGTAATTCTCATACATTCTAATAAATAAAACCCTTGTTGTGTCATCTTTAAAATATCTTCTACCATCAATTTCAAAATGATTCTTTGTTTTTGCACCAAGACTGTTTTTATTAACAACAGCATCTACAGCATCAATGTGCCCTTCTAGCCAATTGATATCTCTTGCTCTATAATCACATCTTTTTATAACTGCAGAACCGGATAACTTGTTTGTTTCCTTGATTAATGTTTCATCAATCACAACATCGTCTGCACTTTTCTTTCCAAAAAGCTTTTTAAAGAATAATTTTACCATGTTTTTCACCAAATTCCTGTTTTTATTTTTATTAAATTTATTAAAAAGTATATATATTGTGCCTATCGTATTTAAATTAATATCTTTTTGCAATATCAAAAATTAGTCGAAAAAACAAGCAGAGAACTATTTAGCTAAAAACCAAATTTTTTCGCTAATTTTTCTTTCTGAATTAATTTTCTTAAATCTACTGCCAAATCTATAGGAGAGACAGAAACTACATTAAAATCACAAAGCCTATTCCAGCCTACATCTCCTTTATACCTTGGGAGAATATGGAAGTGAAGATGCTGTATGCTTTCACCAGCAATTCTTCCAATACTACAACCAATATTGTAACCTTCTGGTTTCATAAATTTATCAAGCATAAAAACAGAAAGATTAATTAGATTAAATAACTCTTTTGACTCAATGGTTGTTAAATCAAAGATCTGGTTGGCATGCCTTTTTGGAATTACAAGTAAGTGCCCTGCAGCATAAGGATATTTGTTTGTTTTAATAAAAGATTTTTTTGTTTCAAAGACTATATATTCTGAATCTTTAGAACAGAATGGGCATTTTTCCCTGTCTTTTGTGCTTTCTTTTTCTGCTGTTGATTTAGAGACATATTCCTTTCTCCAAGGAGCATAAAGTGATTTACATTTATCTTTTACTATCATATTATCAAAACCAATTAACTTAATATTTCTTTTTCTGTATACAGAATCTCTATTATTTTTTCAGTAATGCAATTGTTATTATAAAGATCCAAGAACTCCTGAACAATCTTGTTATGTATCTTTCGTGATGTTCTTGAGAATAGATGGCCTAAGCGTGGCACATTATTTACAAATGGTAATGCGATAGTTACTATTCTTGTTTTCATAATATATATTAAAAATAAAATATTTAAAAAAAGTTTGTATTTAGATAAACTTTAATTTATATAAAAGAATGTATGCAAGAGACACCATTATCATATAAACTACAGCTTTTATCAAGTTCCAAGCAACCAGATAGATAAGATATGTAAATCTCATAGATTGAGTAATTAAAGACATCTGAATATATTGAGAAGGGAACACAAAGAAAGCAATAATTGTTAATATTGACTCTAATAAGAAAATTATTGTGATAATTTTAAAAACTCTACACCAAGCAACATTAAATGGAACATTATGCTTTGAAGTGGATAGGCCCATAAAGATAATAGAAGCAACATTTACACAAAAGATCAATACTGAAAAAACTAAAAAGAAAAGATTTTCTTGAATTATTGTTAGCATTGTTGAGTTTACACTAAAAGCTATTGCTTGTAAAATAAAATCAAGAAATACAGTAACTATAAGAACAATAAAAGGAATCCATAAATAACTAAAATATCCGTTTTTGTCATACATGTCCTTAAAGAAATTTTTGCTTTCTTTTATTTCATAGTATGTTGGATTTGCAGGTATTGTTTCTAAAACAAAGCCATTTCTGTTTGCTTTTTCAGTAACTTCTTTTCTTTGATGAGGAGTTATCTTTTTTGTTCTTTGAACATTTGTTTTTGTGTATCGGTTATTTGGGTATTTATTTCTTCTTTTATTCATAATGCATCACATCTATTTATGATTAATTATATTAATAAGCTTTTGGTTTTAGTGGTTTTTTAGAAAGGCTACCAATTTCTTATCTATAAGCTCACTTGCCTCTTTTCCGTCAAGCAAGCCTTTTGTTTTTGCCATAAATCTGCCCATCAATAGACCTTTTGCTCTTTCTTTTTGTGCTATTATCTTTTCTTTGTTTTCTTCAATAATCTCTGAAAGAATCTTTTCAATATCGATTTTTTCTAGATCTTTAAAGATGCCTAGGTTTGCTATAACCTTATCAATGGGGTTATCAGAATTATTATATTCTAGATAAACCTCCATTAATTTTGATTTTGGGATCTTATTAAAATCTTTGTAAGAGAAAAACTCTAATAACCCATCACTGGTTATATTTTCTAAATTTATTTTGCCATCTCTTGAAAGATTAATCAAGTCCTCAAGAAGAAAGACAGCAACTTGTGTTGGATTAAGAGTTGGATTATTTTTTAGGATCTTTTCAAAAGTAACTGCGAAGTTATCAAGAATCATTTTTTCTGCCAGCTGTTTACTGATTTTGAAATTTTCTGTATAAAGCTTTCGTCTTTGTTCAACAGACAATGGCATTTCTTTTCTTGCATCATCAAGAATTTCTTTTGTAAAGATAATTGGTAAAAGATCAGTCTCAGGATACATTCTTGAACCACCAGATGAAATTGGCCTTTGGTATTCTGTGTTGCCTTCGGTGTTGACAAGTCTTGTTTCTTCAGGTACGCCTTTAGAGAAAAAATTTATTCTTTCTTCAAGAACTTCTTTAACTTGATCTATTTCTTTTTTATCACACATGACAAGAATGAAAGAATCTTTAGGTGTTAGTTTTAGTGCAGAATTTATGTTTTTTATGTCTTCAGAAGTTATGCCGTAGTTTGGGAGCTCATCGGCATGGAAGAGACCCTTAAGAGTGGTCTTGGCTTTTAGAATGCTTGCAAGCTCTGTTCCTACTCTTCTGTTTGGCTGAACCTCTTTACCTAAAAGACCAGAAAAGCTAGGTAAGGCAAAACCAAAAATGTTTTTCTTCTGCTCAAGAGAAGATTTAATTGCCTTTGATTCTGTTTTTTTGAAAAGAGCAGTTAAATCAATTTCTGAGAGCTTTAGTTCTTCTATCTTTCTTTTTTGTAGCTCTTCTTTTAGCTCTAGAAGATTTAATTGCCTAACTATTTCTCTATCTATGATCTCTGGGATCATCTCAAGATCCTGACAACCCTTAATTTCTATTCTAGAACCGTTAGCAATCGAGATGTTTATGTCTTGACGAATTGAACCAAGTCCTCTTTTTACTTTGCCTGTTGTTCTGAATAGCTGTCCAAGAAATAATGCGACTTTTTTAGTGTCTTCTGGCGTGTGCATATCGTGCCAAACAACCATCTCTATCAAAGGAATGCCTAGACGATCTAGAGAATAAATAACTTCTGTGTCTTTTCTTTCTATTGCTCTTGCGGCATCTTCCTCTAAAAGAATCTTATCGATTCGAACTTTTCCAAAATCAAAATCTAGATAGCCATCTGTTGAAATCATTGCTGTTCTTTGAAAGCCAGAGACATTAGAACCATCAATTACTTGCTTTCTCATGATTATTGACTTGTCTACTAGTTTTGAGTTTGTAAGATTTGAAATAATTACTGCAATCTTTAATGCTTCAGGGTTAGTTCTTATTGGTGGCTGACAATCAGCCTCAACCAAACAATTACAAGCATTATAAAAATGATAAACATAGGTCTTTGCTTTCTTTTGCTCTTCAAGAGCAGTTACATCAAACTCCCCTGTCTCTGAATAGACTGCACGAAGTTTCCTTTTTATTATTCTGTCTGGTTTTGTATCTTCCTTTATCAATAGGGATTTACAATTACAGAAAAGCTTGCCAGTATCAAGTTGTTGATGAATCTCAAGACCACAAGCTAAACCTAATTTCTCATAATCGCAATTTTTAAGTTCTTCTAATTTCATAATTACTCAAATCCATCAAAATCTGCAGGAACTTCTTTTTTTGTAATTTCTCCTGAGATGTCTTTTGACATATATTTTATTATGTCTTCTTTTGTCTTAAATCTTGCTAATGCCACACCTAGCTTAATGCAAGCAACCTCTGGTAACATATCATGATGATCAAGATAATTAACCCCAGCTTTTGTTAAGTTTCTAAGATTAGAATAAACATTTCCATTTACTCTGCCAAATAAACACTGGGTTGTCATAATAATAATTATGCCTTTCTTTGAGGCCTTCTCTAAATATGGCAGACAATCTTTTGTTTTGTCTGTTAATTTGTTTGTGGAGTCGTCTGTTGGGACAAGACCTAGGCCAGTGCCTTCTAAAATTAAACCTTTGTAACCTTTAGAGATATACCAATCAATAACTTCAGGATTAAAGTTTGGATATATCTTTAATAATGCAACAGTGTCGCTAAAAGAAATATCAAGATGTGGCTTTTCTTTTTGGATTTCCCAAAAGAGCTTCTTGTCTTTTAGGTATTCTATTTTGCCATTCTGATAAACCTTAGCAAGAGCAGTATCATTAACTGCCCTAAAAGCATCCCTTCTTGAAGTGTGCATCTTTCTGCATTTTGTAGCCCTTATGATATGGCAAAAATCATCACTTATTGAGCCATGCATAGAAGTGTAGACGCCAGGTATTTTTTCTTTAATAAAATGAGCAGCACAAACTAGATTCATAGCGCCATCAAAACTTGCCCTGTCAGGAGACCTCTGAGCACCAACCATCAAAACTGGCTTGTTAAAATTTGAAAGCATAAAGGAAAGAGCAGTTCCTGTTATTGTTAAGGTGTCTGTTCCATGCGAAATTATCACGCCATCTATCTCATCATCAATTAATTGCTCATAGACCGCTTTTGCTATCGCTTGCCAATCTTTGTAACACAGATCCTCACTTGCTTTTTGAATAACAGGCACTATCTTTTTAATATTAACAATCTCTAAAAGCTCAGGAACTGTTGATAATATCTCCTCAGGGGTTCTTGACATGTTTACACCGCCTGACTTATAATCAACATGTGTTCCGATTGTTCCACCGGTTGCAACTAGACAAATAGAAGGAAGAGCAGGATTTTGCTTAATCTCAAGCTTATAAGTTTTGCCAATTTCTTTTTTTTCTGAAAGCAACTCATACTTTGTGTCTTTATCAAGAATTACAGAAATGTTATAGCCATTATCTTTTAGTTTTATTGTTAGTTCATTTCCTGAGATATTAACAATGTGACCAAGATAAGTAATGTTCTTTTTTATAATCTTAATAAGCTTGCCTCTGTCCTTCTCTGAGATGTCCATAATTAAAAACTCCTGCTTTGCCTAAAATATATATAAGAAAAAGAATATATAAAGCTAATGCCTAGTGGCCATATCTCTTAAACAAAAACTTATGGCAGAAATATCTTGTAAGAAACATTAAAAACCCAGATAATATATTTGCAAGTATATAGTTCATATGACAATTTTCAACAAACACAAACAATAACCAGAGATTAGCTAATATTGTAATAATGGAAATACTAAAATAAATAAAAGTAAAAACAGAATTAACTTTTTTTTGCTTGTGTGTTCTTTCTTTAACTATGTATTTCTTGTTTAAAAGATAATTTACATAAAGACCAGCAAGTATGCCTATAACTGCTGATAACAAATAATGTAATTTTAATACCTCAGTAAATAAAACTAAAATGCCCAGATGTACAAAAGTCCCTACAAATCCTAGAGTTGCATACTTAAGAAATATCTTTTTATTATATATTAAAGAATTACTTATCAACTCATAATAAACCGCATGTAAAAAGCCTGGTTTTTTTTTAGTAAGAAGTGTTTCTCTAAAAGATATCTTTTTTCGTCTAAACATTTTATCGCATTTTATTGTAATTTGTTTATATTATTTAGCAAAATAAAGAATATAAATGCTTTCTATTATCTTATTTATATGGACAAAACAAATTTTGAAGACACATTAGATAAAATAACAAGATATTTAAAAACCAAAAACCTAGACTATTTTGATATTAGACTAGAGAATACAAAAAGTAACAGGATCTCGTTAGAAAATAAGATTGTTAAGGAAATAAATATTAATGATATTACTGGTATTGGAATTAGGATTATTAATAAAGGACATCTTGGCTTTTGTTCAAGCAACAACATTAACAACTACAAGCAAATAATTGATGACTGTATCAAGGCAAGCAGAAAAACATCCAAAAAAATCAAATTTGAAAATTGGGAAAGTAATAACAAGACTGTTAAAGACAAATATAAGGACTTTGAAGAAATGGATTTAGAAAAGAAAGTAAAAGAGCTTAAAAAAATTAATGAAGAGACATTAAAAACAAAAACTAACTATAAAATACTGCAATCAAATATAAATTATATTGAAAAAACAAGACAAAAATATTTTGTAAGCCCAGATTCTTTTATTTTTCAAAAAGATCCTCACTTGATTTTTTATAGTTCTATTACCGGAAAGATAGGAAAGACTATTGAAAATTATATGGAGAGAGCAGGAGAATGTGGTGGGCTTGAAAAACTTGATTTTAGAAAACTTAAAAAGCTTACAAATAAAAATATTAATAATGTTTCTGAGATGCTAAAGGCTAAACCATGCCCAGCAACAAAAACAGATATAATATTAACACCAAACTTGGTAGATCTTTTGGCACATGAGGCAATTGGGCACGCTTCTGAAGCAGACGCTGTTGTTAACCATGCTTCTGTCCTGAAATTAGGGCAAGTGCTAACTGAGAATAAAGAAATAACAATTGTTGATGATCCTACACTTAAAGAATTTGGATATTTTGCTTATGATGATGAGGGCACAAAAGCAAGAGCAAAAACAATTGTTAAGAAAGGAATGGTTAATGATTATCTTCTTGATATTGAATCAGCAACCACTCTAAAAATGAAACCAAACGGTAATGCTAGAGCTGATGGATTTTCACATAAGCCAATTGTTAGAATGAGTAATACTTATTTTAAAGAAGGAAAAGACAAGCTTGATGTTGTCTTAAAAGACTTTTCAGGTTATCTTCTTGATGGCTTTGCTGGAGGACAGGTTGATCCTAGTGTTGGAACATTTATGTTTGGTATCAAGAAAGCGTATAAGTATAATAGGGGAAAAGTTATTGGAACATTTAAGCAAGCCTCAATTTCTGGAAACATCTTAGATTATTTGAAAAATGTAACGGCAGTGACAAACAAGATTGGAGAGTTTGGTTTTGGGTTTTGTGGTAAAGAGGGACAAACTGCTTTTGTCTCAGGTTCTGGTCCGCATCTAAAGATTGATAATGCAGTATTAGGAGGAACCAAACATGAATAAAAACAAAATATTTGATATTTGTGAAAGAATTGCAAAAAAAGAAAAAGTAGAATTTAGTTATAGTAATATTTATTCTTCATCTGCAAAGATAGAAAGCTTTGATGTTTCAAAAATCAATAATCAAGAAGCATCTGGGCTTCTAGTAAGAGCAATTGTTGATGGTTATTCAGGGTATACAACAATAACAGAAATAACTGAAAAAAACATAAAAGAAGCAATTGAGAAAGCAAAAAAAATAGCTAAGTTAAAGAAAGGAATAAAGATTAAAGATTTTGGTGGAGACAAGAACAAGAAAACATACAAGGTAGACAAAGAAATCTTAGAGCAGGATATTGTTGATAAAATTCCAGAAATAAAGAAAAACCTGACAAAAGATAAGCACATTAAATCCTATGAGGGCGGTTTTAGAGTATCAAAGAACTATACATTTTATATTAACCCATATACATCTAAAGAAAGTAACCAAGGAGGAGCAAATATAGGCTTGCAGATAAACACAAAAGATAAAAGCCCATCAAACGGGGGAGATTCACAAATATTTACAAAAGCAAAAGATGTGGATTTTGTTTCTGTAATTGACAAAGCAAAAGACAAAGCCAAGTTTTTGTTAAACCCTGTACAAGGAAAGAAAGGAAACTATGATCTTATTTTCAGCCAAGAGGCAACCGCACAAATAATTCTTAGCTTTATTGTGCAACCAACAATTGGGGAACTAATATATAAGAAACAAAGTTATCTTTTTGATTCTCTGGGCAAAGTTGTTTTTTCTAAAAATCTAACAATTATTGAAAAGCCACAGCTTGATTATTTTGTGGGTTCGGAAGAAATTGATGATGAGGGGTTTAAGACAACTGAAAAGAAAATAATTGATAGAGGCAAATATACTACTACTATCTATGATCAAGAATACTCTGTGATTTCAGGAAAGAAAGAAACAGGTAATGGTTTTAGGACAGGAGTTTATTCTCCAGTCACTTGTGGTTTTACAAACCTTGTTGTATCTCCAGGCAAGCAAAAAGAAAAAGACATCATCTCAAACACAAAAAACGGGATCTATGTTCAAGATGTCATGGGCATACACACAAGCAACATGGCAAACGGAGAATTCTCTCTTACCATCAATTCTGGAAAAGAGATAGTTGATGGCAAATATAAAGATACCATAACAAACCTCAACTTTACAGGTAATTGTAAAGAAGCATTTAGGGATATGGAATTAACAAAAGAACAGAAATTCTTTGGCTCTGCTCTTATGCCAGCAATGGTTTTAAGGAAAAGAAGATTGATTTAATTTCTTTAAAGTTTTAATAATCCTTTTTGCAGCTTTTCCATCCCAATATTTTATTTTTGGATTTTTATTATAATTCCCTGATTTTATATCATTTAATGATTTAAATACTTTTTCTTTAATCGGACCTGTTAGAAAATTTGTCCCATCTGTTACTGTTACAGACCTTTCTGTATTATATCTTAAAGTAATACAAGGAATCTTAAGATAGCTTGTTTCTTCTTGTATGCCTCCTGAATCAGTAATAACAATAGAAGAATTATAAATTAAATTCATAAACTCTATATATCCTAGTGGCTCTCTAAAATCAAAACCTTTAATATATTCTTTTAATCCGAACTTTTCAATATTATTCCTTGTTCTTGGATGAATTGGCCAAATTATTTTATATTCTTTTGAAACTTCTTTTAAAATATCAAGGATATTTCTTAAATCTTTTTCAGTATCCACATTGCTTGGTCTATGAATAGTCACTACTGCATATTTGCCTAGAGATTTATCTTTCTTTAATTTTGGAAGAATTGAAACTAAAGAATCAATCATAACATTACCAACAAAAAAGCACTTTTCTTTAGGTATATTTTCTTTTTTTAAATTTTTAAGTCCACTTTTCTCAGAAACAAACAAAATATCGCTCAACTGATCTGTGACCAAACGATTGATCTCTTCAGGCATTGCTCTATCAAATGACCTAAGTCCAGACTCTACATGTATCAACTTTATTCCAAGTTTAGATGCTACTATCCCTGCTGCCACTGTAGAATTGACATCACCTACAACTAAAACATAATCAGGCTTATAATCTAATTAATAATCTTCAAGCTTAATCATAATCTCTGCAACTTGTTTTGCTTGAGAACCAGAACCAAAACCTAGGTTTATATCTGGTTTTGGGATGTTAAGCTCTTCAAAGAAGATATCAGACATGTTTTTATCATAGTGTTGACCTATGTGAACAAGTTTATACTCAAAGAATTTATCTTTATCTTTTTCTATTGCTCTTATGATAGGAGCAACTTTCATAAAATTTGGTCTTGCACCAGCAATTATTACTATTTTTTTCATAATCATCCTTTATTATTGATTAATTATTTTAATTTAAGTTCCATAATTATTACAGGAGACATCCAACTATGATTATTCAATATTAATTTTTGAAAAACTTTTCCATACCATTTCGGATAATCTTTTGAACAACCCCATTTTCCGTAATTTATATTAATTATTTTATATCCACAACCATTCAACAATTTTCTTAAAGTCCCTTCAGAAAACCAAACACAATGATCTGGATGATTAAATTCTTTCTTTCTAAAATGATTAAAAATATATTTATAACTCCAAACATTTGGTGTAGTTAGTAATAAAATTGTTTTTTTATTCATGAATTGCTTTATATTTCTTAAAGCCAAACCGGGATTTTCTAAATGTTCTATAACATCAGGAAACAAAATTAAATCGTATTTTTTTGCAATTACTTCTTTAGAATACTTGTTATTTATTATATCTCCATAATATATGTTAGAAATACCTTTTGATTTTAAGTAATTTATAGATTTGGTGTTATTATCTATACCAATTGTTTCTTTTGAAATTGCATTAATTTTTGGATGTAATAGTTTTTTTCTATTATATTTTACAATGTGATAAGGATAATCTGTTGCCCCAATATGGAGTACAGTTTTATTTTTACTTTTTTTAATTATAAATTCTTCTTTATAAATAAAAGTCATAATTATGCTCTTTTTTCTAATAAAAATCTTATCTCTGTTGAGGGGAGGATATAAACAACAAATTCTTCAGATATTTTTCTATTTATATTTAATATAAAACTAAATATTTTAATAAAGATTAATAGTGGTCCTAAATCAATATATTTTATATTCATCTTTTACCACCTAATGATGCAATATAAGGGGCTGCATTATTCAGTATCAAAACACAATTTTTACATAATTCTATATTTTTTTTTGTTATTTAATAATTGATTCCTAAATTCATTATATTTATCCCCAAACCAAATTTCCTTGATTGTATTATTATTCATATTACCTAACTCTATTTTACCTTCATAATCTAAACAACAAGGCATGATCCATTTGTAGTTATACTACAATTAATATTATTCTCATGTAATAACCTAACAAATTTCGAAAAATCTGGATGTAATAATGACTCTCCGTGATGAGAAATACACACACCATCCATTAATTTATTATATTTTGAAACTAATCTAAAGAAATCGGAATAATTCATAAAATTCTTTTTACGATTGATTTTTTTAATAATACTTTTATTATTTCCATTCGATGCACAAAAACGACATTGATAATTACAACCATTAGTTAATTCAATATTTGCAATTCGAGGTAAATATGGCAAATCTATTAATTTATTATTTAAATAATAATGTGCCAAAAACGCCTTTAGTTTTGATTTAATCATCTAATATGACCTCATATATTTTTAAAATTTGATTAGATATCTGTGTCCATGTAAAATTAGATGCATAATTTAATATTACATTATTATCCCACTCTTTTTTTAAAGCAACTTTAAGTTTGGTGTAAAGTTCATCAACATCTTGTGGATTATCACAAAGTATACCCACTTCTGGTGTTATTATTTCTGGCACACCTCCTACTTTTGTTCCAAAAAAAGGAATTCCACACCCTAATGATTCAAACATTACTGTTGGATTACCTTCTGAATAACTAGGTAGTACAAATAAATCAGCTACTCCTAAATACTCAGAAATATCTTGTTGATTTAATTTCCCAACTAAAATTACATTGTTTTTTAAATTTAAATTATCTATCTCTTTTTTAATTAAATTTCTATCTTTTCCGTAACCAATTAAATACAAAGTTATTTTTATTTTGTCAATATTTACTATTTTATGAATTGCTTTTAATAAGTTAATCTGGTTTTTATGGCTTATCACTAAATTAGCAACATTTACTAAAATTTTACTTTCTGAATTAATATTTAATTTTTTCTTTAAAAATTCTTTGTTTTTTTTATTAAATATTTCTTCATCAAAGCCATTACAAATATGAACTACATTCGAATTATAATTTTGTAGAGCCGGCAAATCAATTTTATTAACTCTTATTAAAAAATCGGCAGATTTCCAAATATCTCCGTTTTTATCATCCTTCATTTCTAATTTTAACCAATTTTGATTTTCGTGAATTGTTAAAATATTCTTACAATTATATTTTTTTCCTAATTTATTACCAACCTCTCCACAAGGATATGTAAAATGAGAATGAATCAGATCAAATTTTATGTTTTTGTTCCTTATTATTTTATCAATAGCACTAAATTCTAATTTTGCCACTTTTCTTCTAAAATATGATACGGGTATATAAAAAAAAGGCACATAAATAACCGATACATTATCATATGTATAGGATTTATAGATTTTCTCTTTTCTTATTAAACCTAATGGCAATGATACTGGGCAAAATATAAAAACCCTATTAAAATATTTTTTAATTACCTTTATTTGAGATTTAATAAATATGCCACCATATAGCTTATTATCCTTATCAGGATACGCATTACAAATAATTGCTAAATTCTTGCCTTTTAATTTATCAAACATATATATTTAATTATCAAATTATGTTTATATAACTTTGTTTATATGGCTTTGTAGAAACACTCTCCCCAACTTTTACTAAAAATAACAAAAAAAATCTATTCTAAAAAAATTTTTGCAATTTTATTCCACGAAAGTTCATTTTCTATATATTTTCGACTATTTCTACCCATTTTTAGACGCATTTCGCTATTAGTCAATTTATTTATGCAATTAGTAATCTGTTTTACATTTGGATGTATTGCATAACCATTATTATTTCTTACTCTTTCTTTAGTACTTTTGTGACAAATAATAGGCAATGAGCAAGACATTGCTTCTAAAACACTTATTGTTGCTTCGGATGGCCAAATATCTATATCACACAAGGAAAAATATTTGTATAATTTATAAGATGGAACAGATTTTACATAAATAAACGGTCCTAGACTTTTCAATTCTGCAATATATTCTTTTCCTCCACCAACAACTAATAACTTTATATGCGGATTCTTTATAGCATTTATACTCTTTAAAATTAAATCTACCCTTTATTTTTATTTATTTTTCAAGTATATATCAATAAAATGTCTTTTTTATCTATTTTATATTTTTTTCTAAGTTTTAATCTCCGTGATTTATCAAATTTAAATATATCAGAATCTACAACTAAAGAAATAAATTCTACCTTTTTTTGAATTTGTAATATTTATTAATATACTTCATACAATCTTTTGCAACAACAACTAATTTATCGGATTTTTTTTCTATATATTTAAAATCGAAAAATAAGTAATAAATAGACATGGTGCATATCTATCAGAAGTAATAACAGTTACTTCAGGACCCATTTTTGCATGTTCTTTTGCTAAATAATATTCTTGATATCCTAATTTTGGTTTGATATATTTTTCTAATATCATTTTAGAATATTGAGGATATTTTTTAAAATCCAAAAATTTTTGTAACATAAATATCTATTTGAGTATTGTTTACAACTAATAAATAAATTATAATCATTATCTTTTAATCCATTCTATTAACTATTTTGAATTACATGATTGTATTTTTTTGCTAATACTTTCCAATCAAAATTTTTAATATATTCTTTAATTTTAAAATTATTTTCTGATAACATATTTCTATTATTATATATTTCTTTAATTTTTTCAGTCAACTCCGATTCTGAATAACACACAAAGCCAAGTTTGTTATTTTTAATTTCTTTATCTAATTGCGAATTTTTGAAAGTATAACAAAGAATTGGTTTATTTAATGATAGATAATTATAAAATTTACCACTAACTGCATCATTTATAATCGTACCCAAATAAAACAAATGACAATTATTTAAAACTTTATTCATTTTATCTAAAGACAAATGCCCATAATAATTTGAAACCACACCTAATTTTTTTGATAATCTTTCACATTTTTTCTGATAAGGGCCACCACATCCTTCAAATATAATATTTTCTTTAATTTCTATTGGTAATTTTGACATTGCCCTTAATAAAACATCTACATTATGATAATTAACAAAATTGCCTGCAAATCCAATTCTTAGTTTGTTATCTTTTATTTGTTTTTTAAGACCTTGTACTGAATTAAGATCAACACCGTTTTTTATAATTAAAATATCTTTTTTATAATTTGCAATTTGCTTTATTTTACCTACACAAGAATTTGTAACAGTCACAACCGCTTTTGCTTTGTTTATTATTCTTTTTTGAACCTCTAATTCTTTTTTATTTCGAGACACCCAAGGATCTCTATAATCTAAAATAAAAGGAATATTAAATTTATCAAATAAATATTCTGCTCCTTTAAAAGCTTCCCAAGATGGACCACTAACAATTACAAGATCAAAATTAGAAAATATATCCACATTTTTATCAATTATTTTTTTCATGCTTTTGAAATAAAATTTAGAATTAGATATTAATTTTAATTTAAATAAGATCATAGTTGGAATTAAAAATAAACTATCATATATTTTAAATCCAATTTCATTTACTTTGTGTAATTTAGGAATTGTGTTATCTACTGGCATTGGAAATAACCATCTGTTATTTTCTCTACACATTACAGTTATATCATATATATTGGATAATTCTTTCACTAGATTATACACTCTATTTCCTGCACAAACAATTGGAGGGTATTTTTCAGTAATAAATAATATTTTCATAATTAATCAGCTTTAATATTAAGATATTTAAGTATTTCTTTTCCGATCGTATTATTTTCTTTAATATATTTTTTAAATTTTATTTTTGATGATAAAATCAAATCTATTTTACTTTCCAATAACTTTGGATTTTTTTCTATTTTTTCAAATGGGATATATAACAAATAACCTAATTTATCAAAATGCTCTGCGATTTCATATATATCTCTATAACCTTTAGGATTAGAGATTGCAATTGATTTTTTTTTATTCAAACAAATTTCAGAAAGGGTTGTACCTCCAGTATGGGTAATTATTAGATCTGCCCAATCATAATATTTCTTTATGTTCTTTGTAAAAGTAAATGTAGTTATATTCTTTGGCTTGTAAATACCTTTTCCTATTTGTGCAACAATATTATATTTTTTATTTTTATTGATTTTATCAATAATTTTAATTAAGCAATCAAATTCTAGAACAGATCCTGTTGTGATGAATATTTTTGATTTCATAAAAATTTACCTCTATAAAGTGCTTTTGGATAATTTTTTATACCTTCTGGCCATTGTACAAAAAACAAATCTACAATTGGGTAAACCGCTCTACCAGTCATTGTTCTTGTATTTACTCTTGAATAACATTCAATAAATATTAGTTTCTTCCTAAGTAATTTACCTGCATAAAAAAATGGAACTGAAATTCCTGGACCTGTAGATATTATGACATCTATTTTGTTTTTTTTAATAATTGAAATTGCTTTGAAAAAAAGAGGAATTATTCTAAAATTATAAATTGCTGATTGCCCCCACAACCTAGGCCTATCAACAAAAATTATTTTTCCTGGATAGATTATTTTTGATTTGGATAAAACATCATCATTTTGAATTAAGTAATAATAATTTACTTTTTCTTTTATTTGTTTAGATAATTCTATCATTTCTGCGGTGTGACCACCAGATCCTAAAATAAATAGTGCGTTTAATTTATTCATTTCTTAATATCTCCTTTATTTGTTTTATTGTTATTGCTTTTGTAAGCATTAATGCAGATATATAAATTATACAGCCTATTGCTATTGGAATCAAAACATCAAAATGGCTATTTAGAATTCCTAACGGATAAACTTTATTATATATTATTAATCCAAATAACATTAAAATACTTGCTAAAACAGGTAATAATATTTGCTTAAAATATGGAACTTTTATTATGTGCTTTATCTTTTCATAACTTAATATAAAGATTATAATTTCAGAAATTATTGTGGTTATTGCTGCACCAACGATACCTAACCAAGGAACAAATATGAAATTAAGTAATGTATTAACTAATGCAGAAATTCCTAGAATCTTTAAAGAATATTTTTCTAAATGATTTGTTATTAATATTTGATAGTTTATTCTGCCTACTGAATTTAATAAAAAGAAAAACATTATCAATTGAAATGTAAGAGTTCCACCAAGATATTGTTCTCCAAAAACAAGAGAAATTATTTGAGGAGCAAGATATATCCCTCCTATTGTTGCTGGCACACACAAAAGATAAACCAAATATATGTATTTTGAAACAATTTGTTGTAGTTTTTCTTTGTTTTTTGAAAAACTAGAGAGAACAGGTAAAAAAGTTTCATAAAGTATAGTTAATGAGCCTATTAAAAATCCAATAAAGGTATAACTTATAGAATATAGCCCTGTTAAATAATTGCCTTTAAAATAAGTTATAAATATTTTATCAATACTAAAATAAATCATCCAAAAAATAGAAGTTAAAACAAAAGGAAATGCCTGAATTACTTTTTGCTTTATGTATTTTTTGTTTATTTTGAGATAAGCAAACAATTTGTATTTTTTTATTATAAAAAATGTAAAAGTCATTGTTATTAAACAAGAAATTACACTTGCAATCACTATTCCAAATAATTTATAGTTAAGAAAAATTACAAAAATTACTCCAATGGTATACATTAATTTAAAAATGATATCAGAAATGGCTCTATATTTTATTTCTTGAAAAGCATTTAAAAAAGAAATATTAAAATTACTTATTGTTGATAACCCAACAGCTACAGCATATACAATAATTAAATCTGTTGTTGGAGAATTATGTAAAATAAATGCAAAAACAGTTACAACTATAAGAAATAAAACAGTTATAAACATCTTAAACAAAAAAAGATTATTATAATATTCTTTGGCTTTTTTTGTGTTTTTTGATAAATCTCTAACAATTAGTGTTGATAATCCCAAATCTCCAATTATAGAAAAAATACTAACAAAAGAAATTATGAAGTTTAATTGACCATAGCCTTCTACTCCTAAATATCTTGGAATCAAAGTGATAGTTATAATTGATAGAAGATAAATTATTATTTTAGAGAAAGTCATCCATTTTAGATTTTTAACAATCTTTTTCTTTTCGTGCTCTTCCATGTTGATTTTCTTATTTGTTTGATATAAATATATTTTACAAATATTTATTAAGTATTTGGATTTAAGATATATGTGAGCTTAATTGATTTTGTTGTAAAAAAGATAATAAAGAGAATTCCAATAATTAATAGATTTAATGAAGTGTTGATGTATTATCTAATTATTTCTGTTATTGCTACAGTTTATGATGTGGCTTTACTTTATATATTTACTGAGTTTCTTGGTTTTAACTATCTTATCTCTGCAACAATATCTTATTGTGTTGGTATTTTTGTAGGATATGTAGGTCAAAAAACAATTACTTTTAAAGATAAGGACAAAAGAATTGCAAAACAGTTTGGATTATTTACTTTTATTTCTTTAATAGGGTTGTTGATAAATCTTGGAGTGCTAAAGCTTTGTGTAGATGTTCTTGGCATATATTATTTGATTGGAAAAGTAATTGCTATTGGTGTTGGTTTCTTTTGGAACTATACTGCTAACAAGAAAATCACATTTAAAAAAAGAAAATAACATGAATACAGCAGAAATCAACAAAATCTATTATGTGCTTGAGAAAGCACTTAAAAAATATCCTTTGCCTTTTGCTGAGAGTGTTTATTTAGAATATAAGAAGCCTTTTTTTGTTTTGATTGCAACAATTCTTTCAGCAAGAACATTAGACAAGACAACAGATGTTGTTTGCAAAAGACTGTTTCTTAAAGTCAAGAGCTTTAAAGACCTAGAAAAGATATCTCAAAAAGAACTTGAAAAACTGCTATACCCAGTTGGGTTTTATAAGACTAAAGCCAAGCACTTAAAAGAACTACCAAAAGTGGTTAATGAAAAATTTGCAGGCAAAGTACCTGATGAGATTGAGCAATTGTTAATGCTTCCTGGGGTTGGGAGAAAAACAGCTAACCTTGTTGTTTCTGTTGCCTTTGGTAAGCCAGGAATTTGTGTGGATACACACGTACATAGAATTACTAATATCTTAGGGATAGTAAGAACAAAAAATCCACATGAAACAGAAAAGGCCTTAAGAGAAGTTTTGCCTAAAAGGCTATGGAATAAAACAAATTATCTTTTTGTAACACTTGGGCAAAATATCTGCTTTTCTAGAAAGCCAAAATGTAGGGAGTGTCCTATTGCTAAGATGTGTAGTGTTGGAAGAAGATTGAATAATTCTAAAAAGACCTTCTAGGTTGGCACAATCTGTCTTGTAGTATTTACCATCAGAAGCAGGCATTTTCAGTTGTCCCCAATTTGGGGACAACTCACTAATTATTTGTTCTCTATTTTTTATTTTTTCCCAATATTTACGAGAATGTGGACTTTCTGTTAATGCCCACACTACATCGACAACAGAAAACCACCAATCTTCTTCATGCCATATCCTTCTTATTTTCTTATCTTCAAAAATTGCAATTTCATTTTTTTCTTGCATTTTAACAATCACCAATAATATATTGGTGACTAAAAAAGGTTGTTTTCGGGAGGGTAGCTGTCCAGTGCAAAGTTTATAAAATATTTAGTTGTCGACAATTTGTCAACAACTCAATTTCAATTGGTGACTGCCAATTCGCAATTTTCAAAAAAATAGAAAAAGAAAAAGTTAGTTTAGGCTAACTTTTGTCTTATCTTCGGTTTCAAAGTTGTAGGTTACTAGCTGGTTGTCTGAGATGGTATATAGCTCATCACCAATATACAAAGATCTTAAGATACCACTATACCAGCTTTGACTGTTTTTGTGATTGATAATCTCTTTTTCAACAATATCGTTTTCTGTTAACTCAAGAACATAGAAGTTCATTCCTGGCTCTCTAGTGTTGTAATATTCATTTACTGGAATTACTACTAGATTGTTCTTTTCAATATATAAGAAGGCCTTGTGATCGTTTTGTATTGGTGTGTAGGAGTTATCAGTATCAACAACAAAAGTCGAGACTTCTTTTGGGTCTTTATAATCTGAAACATCAAACAAGCTTACTTTTACACCTGCTTGAGAGACGCCACCCCACTTGTTGGTTTTTGTGTCTTGACCAACACCAAGTATTAAGGTATCACTTATTGGGTGCAAGTAATTGCTATAACCAGGGATCTTTAAGAAACCTAAAACCTCTGGGTGCTTTCTATCACTTAAGTCTATAACAAAGAAAGGATCCATTTGTCTAAAGGTAACTAAATAGACTTTATCACCCATAAACCTTACACTATAGATTGATTCATCCTCTGCTAGACTATCAAGCTCAGAATACATTTCAAGAGATGAATCTAGAATTACTATTGCATTTTCGTTTTTGTAATCTTCATTCCTATATGTAATTGCAACTCTTAGATAACCATCCTTATCTTCATCTAAAGAAAACTGGTTTAGAAGATTTCCTTGGACAAAGCCAGTTGTTATGTCTCCAAGCTTACCATCTGCCTTTAACTCTATCTTGTTGATGAAAGTCTTTTCTCTTTCTTTTTGCTTTTTTTGATAATAGTTTTCTGTTGCATCTTGTATATCATCGTATAAATCTTCTTTTTTATCTTCATCTAAAGAATTATAATAGTCATTTAAGATCTCTAAAAGCTTTTCAGGGTCATCAATATTCTTTTCTATTTGGGATTTTACTGAACTTGGATAAACTTCTTTGTAGATTTCTTTAAAGACATCTATATTGTTATTATAATAGCCATACAATCTCCAGCCCCAATATTGGTTTTCCTTATGAGCAATATACAGGTTGTTTTCGCTCATATAGATTGTGCTGGAATAATCAAGTAATAGGTCTAGAGAATCAATCACTGAATCCTTAGAATCGCTATATTTTAAAGTTGTAACTGTATACATGTTTTTATTTTCTGGTGTGCCATCCTTTGGCATTACTACTGTTCTTTCTGTGCTTGAAACTTTTCCTGCTTTTGTTTCTATTATTGGGTTGATTATTACATCATCTAATAATATTGGATTAGCATAATAGAAATTATAGTTGTTTGTGATTAGATAGACATAGCCGTTTTTTAATCTTGATTGATAATACAAACCATCAATTTCAATTTTACTTAACTCTTCTAGGGCGTTTTCTTTTATCTTGTAAGTTGTAACTACTGTTGTTGGTATTGATAATCTTTGAGGGTAAAGCAAAGAATTATCAAACTTTGACTCAATGTGGTATTTTGTAGTTACTAGGTATAGTAAATCTTGATCAAGCAATATAGTTTGGATTGTTTCTTCAGGGGTGTAATATAAATAATGTCTATTATCTTTTGGTTCTTTTGAAATCTTCAAATCATAGATATCATTAAGTGGTGGATTAACATCGTTTATAACTATTAACTTGTGATCTTTGCCAATAAAGATCTTATCTCCGTTTGTTTTAACAATATCTCCTTCATCAATGCCTTCTACTTGGACATTAGTTCCGGAATAGTCTTGGAAAGTTCCAGTTGCAGAATCATAGCTACTCTCCATTACTACTGGAGCAGGAGCCGCATCAGTCATGGCACCCCCTACTGAAAGAGACTTCAGCCCTTCATTTCTACTAGAGCTTGTTGAGCCTTGCTGTAAAAGAAGCAACATGTCTTCTTTAGTTAAAACTAAAAAATCAGAACCTTTAAAATAAACTGGTTGAGTCTGGGTTTTTGTATTGATTGTTGTTGGAGTGTTGATGTTCGGGTCTTGAGTAGTGGTTGTTACTACAGGGGCTTTATTAGAATTAGTATTTGTAAGAAAAACAAAAAATAACCCTACCAGTAATATTCCTATAATAATATATAAAATTGAGTTTTTATTTTTCATATGTTTTCCACCTTTTTTAATTTTATAGATATGTAAGAAACAAATATATTATAAATAGAAATTATCAATTAGGTTTTTACCTAAAAAAGAAATTGCTCTTTAGATTTCTATATGAGCAATCTTAATTATTAAAATAGGCAGAAAAGAGAAAAGAATAGAAATCTTTTTCTCTTTTTTATTTGAATATTACTATCGGCAGAAAAAAGGAAGGAAAAGTTCCTTTTGCAGTTCTATTACCAAATTGGGGGTTTTAAAATCTATTACCATTTCTATTCTAAAACTTACTTAACTACAAAATAAACCTTTCTTCCAGAGTTGACTTTCTGTAAGTGGTTTGCTTTTACTAGGTTATTTAATCTCTGACTTGCAGCATTTGTTCCTTTATAGCCAAACATTTCTTTGATTTCTTCGGCATCAGCTTTTCCATGCTCCTTTATGTAGCTGATAATCCGTTCATCTGTTTCTGGCAAAAGAACAATTTCTAGGTTATTATTTGAGGTGTTTTTATTTTGTATGGAAGATTGTAACTTTTCGTACTTTTCTTGGATTTCACTTAAGATTCTGTTGGTTTCCTTTCTTTCTTCAAGTAACTTGAAGACCAGAACAGAAAGGACTAAAGGATCTTGAGTTTTTTCCTGAATTGCCATTAAGTCAGACAGCCCTAACTCCTTGAATTGATTTCCTAACAATTGCTCAAGGAACATTCTTTTAGTCTTGTCTGTGTCATTATCTGTCATAGTATATCATGATATAGTCATGACTTTAATATAAAAAGATCGCTTTCGCTTTTTTTAGAAAAAGAAGTTTTTTGGTTAGAAATCCTAACCAGTGGTTGTTTTTTAGCAAAAAAAATAGGCTTTTTTATCAAAAATTAGGGTCTATAAGCGAATTTTGTTTCTTGCTAAGTATATTGTACAAACAACGCAAGCCGTAAGTACTCCTGAAAACTCAAGAACATCTAAAAGCATCATAACCTATCACCATTTTCCTTTAAATTTTATATATCTGTATTAGTTTTGCAACTATCTTATTAATAAATGATTGTGTTTGATTTTTTAACTTTTAAGCACAAAAAAATAGGAAAGGAAACTTTAGAACACCCTGGACTCTCTTCTTGGAAATCTAAAGCCATAACTTTTGGTTTTCTCAAGTATCTTGTTAGTAATTAGATCTATTTCTTGAAGAGTCAAGCGACTTCTTATGTCTGCCTCTATTAAAACTGAAGGGTAGGTGTATTTTGGGTTAAAAGAAGATATCTCAGACACCATTTGAACAAGCTTTTCTGTGTAGTCCTTTAGAGAAAGACCAAACTCCTTGTAATAAACAAACTCCAGCCTTAGAGGATAATCATTATCTGAAAGTTTCAAATAACAACAATAGAGATTGTCCCTTATCTCTTCAGGGAAATCAGAAAGTATTGGGTGGGATTTAGGATCCTTGGAATACTTAAAGACACCTGTTCTTTGATTTTTAGAAAGCAGAGAAAAAACTAAAAAAGCATCAAATAACTCAAAGTCAAAATTTTGATCATTAAAGATTTCTTCTTTTAAAACTGAAAAGAAACGATTTGCTCTAGAGTCTTCAATTGCACCTGCTAAGAAAATCTTTTTCTCTCTTGCTTCTTTGTAAACAGACAAGAATCTAGAAAGCAAATACTCGTATTTCTTTTTTTGAGGACAATCCCTTGTTGGCTTGTTGATGTATTGAGGAATTATGGAGCCGTCAAACAAAAGAAGGTCGGGGGCGTTGTTGCATTGTCCAAGAATTAGTGAGGACATTTGCAATTCTTTTTCTAAGCGAGAAATAGACGTGTTCCACATTATTTCTTCTAGTTCTAATGAAGAGCTTGAAAGATAGGGTTTTGGCAGATTATACATGTTTGGAAAATACTTATAGTCTTTTAATTCCCCATCTTGATAATCAAAAAACACCCCGCTTTCTTTTATGATTGTAATATTTGCAAAATTTAGTTGCTTAGACACAAACCCTGAATCAACACCTGCAACTTTTAAAGAAAAGTTTCTTTCATATAAAATGTTCTCTATCAGTTTTTCTTTAGGGTTATAAGGATTAACTACTTCTGAGATATTAAGAGATCTAAGACGAGAAATAAAGACTTGATTTTTATTATAGGTATTAAGCATCTGCTCAACAATGTTATTAATATCTTGTTCCATGTTTACTCCAAATTTAATTCTTTCAATAACTCTTTTTCAGTAATTAATTTCTCTTTTTTTAATTTTTTTCTTATTTTCTTAACATATTCTATATCTTCTATAGTTTCATATTCATCTAGTTTTTCTTTAATAAACTTCATAAATTTCTTATCATTAGTTTCTTTCCCTGCAGTTATATAATATATTTTCAATTGAGGGGATTTTAATACATTTGTAAATTCTGAATTTGTTTCTGGGTTAAAATAAGTATATATGTATTTTCTATGCCCTACAGAAAGAATGTATATTTTATCAGATTTAAATTCATAAATAACCCTATAATTTCCTATATGTAAACTTCTACAACCGCTTAGTTCGTGTGACAGTGGTTTTCCAAGTTCTGGGTTTTCAGATAATTGCTCTAGTTTTTTAAATATTTGATCTTCGATTTTTTTGTCTAATGATTTTAATATTTTCTTTTGTTTTTCTGTAATATAAATCTCAAAGGTCATATCCTTCCCATCTCTTTTTTTAAATCAGAAAATTTAATCCCTTTCCCTTCTTTATATTCTTTTCTTGCTTGCGTAACTTCTTTTAAGTCATCAAGCATTTCCATATGATTTATTTTTTCGGCAAATGCTTTTCTTGCAACTTCACTCCACCTTATTTCAGAATAATTCTTCATTTTATCATACATTTCTTGCGAAATACTTAGAGTCATATTTGGCATAGTTTATCACCAAATAAGTTAATAATCAAACAGTTTTTAAATATGTGTAACCGCATAAACTACATATTTCTAATTATTATAAATATATTATAGAATTAGTTGTTTAAAAAGCTTTTGAGGGTAGATGTCCAGTGCGAAATTAAAAAATAGAATGCAATATTTTTTATAAATCTAGTCTTGCCACTTAAAATAAGGATAACCATTATTTTTGTTTGGATCAATTGCCCAAACATTTGTAAAATCCCAACCAACATAAGTTTGTTGTTGTTTCATTTCTTCTGTTGTTTTCCCTAAAGCATTACCTGCTGTTGATGTTTGTAAAGAGGTTTCTGTATCATAAAAATTATTTGTATCTTCATAAATACCACCAGTAGTAATTAATCCAGAAAATCCTTTATCTGTAGGTGTCCAACTATTTCCAGAAACTGTGCCAATAGAATAACTGTTTATTATTTTTCCACTTTTATTATATCCTACAAACCCCCCAAAACCAGTATTACCTCCAGAAGATCTATGTACATTGCTAAAAGAATAATTTGAATTAAAAGTACCTTTAATATTATAACCTACAATCCCCCCTACATAATTTACTCCTGTTACATTTCCTTTAGAATAACTATGTTTTATCACTGATGCAGCACCTGTTCCAGTAACTGTTGCTCCGACAAGGCCACCCACAGCAGTTCTTAGCCCAACAACAGAGCAATCAGCATAACAATTTTCAATATAACAATCCACTGTACCACCACAATCATTTGCACCACTTAACCCACCAACATAATCTCCAACACCATAAACAGAACCTTTTGCAAAGCAATTAGATATACGACCACCATTTACAGTTTGCCCTATTAATCCACCAACCATTGAACCAGCCCCATATCCTAATACATTGCCTTCAAAATAACTATCTTGTATTAAACCTCCATCATTTGCCCCTACTAACCCTCCTATGTTTGCGTGTCCTGCTCCACTAAGTGTAGCTTTAATATACCCCGTAGCGTAAGAGTTTGTTACTGTGCCTTTGTTGTATCCACATAGGCATCCCATATAATTACCACCATATATGTTAGCATCTTTTAAGCCAATATTTTTTATTATTGAACTTTTAGTGGTTCTACTAAAAAATCCAATACCAGTAGTGGTTGGTCGATTAATATACATATTACTTATTATGTGATTTTGACCATCAAAAGAACCAGAAAATCTGGAACTGAAAGTGCCGATTGGTTCCCAGCCGTTTTCATCTCTTCTTGAATAACATTTAAGATCTATGTCTTTTCCAAGAACATAATTTGCATCAAGATTTAACCTTACTGCATTTAAGTCATCTGCATTACATACTACTATCGGATCTTCTTCTGTGCCTGTACCACTTGAAGAACAAACCATTCCAGAATCTTTTAATTTCACATTAATATATGTGTTTTGATCAGTAATCAACTGAACCGTAAAATCAGGATTATTTAATGCATGTTCATAAAGGCAATCAAGTTGAATTATACTAAAACCATTGTTTGTTAGAGTTACTGGTGATTGTAAAGTAATAATTTCAGAATCAGGAATATCTAATAATTGATATTGCGTAATTGTGATGTTTTCATTTGCTAATGATTGTGGGGGGTTATAATTAATTTTTTATATCCCCCCCCCCCCCCCCTTGAACGATTTTTGGGTAAACAAAATAAGTTGCATCAGAAACTTTTAGTTGACCGATATTATTTGTTTTATTTAAAGATTTATTTGTGAAATCTTTGCCCCAAGATAAAATAATAACAACTAAAATAACAGCCACTACAACTAAAAGGATAGTTGCAACAATTGGTGAAATTGCTTTTTGCTTTTGCTTCATTTCCTACATCGCCTCTAATCTTTTGATTCTTTCTTGTATTGGTGGATGAGTGGAGAATAGATTTGATAACCCACCTGATGAAAGAGGATTAGCAATATAAAGATGAGCAGTGCCTTTACTTGCATTCTTTACTGGCTGATTAAATCCAGAAATCTTTCTTAAAGCACTTGCAAGCCCTTGAGGATATCGTGTTAATTTTCCTGCTGAAGAGTCTGCAAGATATTCTCTGTTTCTAGATAATGCCATTTGAATAATAAAAGCAATAAGCGGAGCAAGAATAACTAAAACAATTGCAAGAATTAACAAAGGTATATTCTTATTATCTCGATCTCCACTACCACCATAAATCATCCCTCTTAAAGCAATATCTGAAGTTATTGAAACAATACCAAAAAGAACAGAAACAAAGGTCATAACCTGTATATCTCTATTCTGTATATGAGACATCTCATGAGCAATTACTCCCTCTAGTTCTTGCCTATTCATCATCTCTAAAAGACCAGTAGTTACAGCAATAGATGAATGCCTTGGATTTCTTCCAGTAGCAAACGCATTTGGAGACTTATCTTCAATTACATAAACTTTAGGTTTTGGTATTCCCGCAGAAAGAGACAAGCCCTCAACAAGATTAATAAGATAAACATGTTTCTTCTCATCAGCCTCTTTTGCGCCACTTGTTGCTAAAACAATTTTGTCTCCTAGAAAATAACCAATAATTGCATAAACTATTGCAATAACACCAGCAATAAACAATATTCCAAAACCAGTAAAATTAAAGATGTACTTTATTGCAATGGCAAGTAAAAATATAAATGCAAAAAAACCAATAAATAAAAACACGGTTTTTAGTTTATTACTATTAATCTCATTAAAAATATCTCTTCTTTCTGCCATAATTTATCAGTTATTAATCAGTTGTTTACTATATAATAGATAATAATAACATTTAAAAAGAAATACATCTTAAAAATAATAAGCACAAAATGGAGAGATTATGACAAAAAACAAATATGAATATTATAATCCTGATTTTCACAAAATTATAGAAAATATTAAAAAAAACAATTTAACAATAAAAGATCTCTCTGAATATTTTCATAAAAACAACACATCTGATAAATCACAAGTAATCAAAGAACTTTTAAGGCTAAACAATATTGAAAATATAATATACGGTTCCGAAATAATAGATGAAAAAAAACAACTTCTTTCTAAATTTCTAGAAAAAGAATTATCAGATTACATAGTAAATTACTTTATGGGCTATAGACAGCTAACCAAAATATTTGAACAAAGAAATATTGAAGAAATAATAATTAATGATTTTGATAAAGTGTTTATTATTGATAGAGAACAAAAAAAGACACTAACAGGAATAAAATTTAAAGAAAAAGAATATGAAAAACTTATTGAAGTCTTTAAAAACACAGTAAAAAGAGACTTTAAAAAAAGAGAATTTATAGATGGAACTTTACCTGATAGATCAAGATTAAATATTGTCTCAAAAGCTGTTTGTGATTTTAATGCAGTAACTATTAGAAAATTCACAAAAAAACCATTAACTATAATTGATTTAATCAATAATGACGTTATAGACTCTTATACCGCAGCATATCTTTGGACAGTTATTGAAGGATTTAAAGTAAAACCTGCAAATCTTTTCGTATGTGGCGGTACTGGCTCAGGAAAAACAACTTTTCTAAATGTTTTAATGGATTTTATAGATAATAATGAAAGAGTAATATTAATTGAAGACACTGCAGAGTTAGATATTAGCAATTTTAATGATTCTGTTTCTCTTATCTCTGATATCTCTAATGAAGAGAGCTTATATGAAATAACCATAAATACATTAAGAATGAGACCTGATAGAGTAATTATTGGAGAAGTAAGAGCAAGAGAAGTTCAAGGGCTATTTGTTGCAATGGATACTGGACACGAAGGTTGTATGGCGACATTACATGCAAACAATAGCGAAGATGCAGTCATTAAATTGCTAAACAAACCAATGGACATACCAGAAACAGTTCTCCCACTTCTTGATATAATAGTAATTTTAAAAAAGAAATTTGTTTCTGGCAAAACTATAAGAAAACTTTCTCAGATTACTGAAATTTCAAAAGTAGGAAATATCAATCTTAATAACATTTACAAAGATGAGGAATGCAACGGTTGTTCAGTAGATGTTATGACCTCTCACTTTGCAGAAAAACTTTGTAATCTTGTAGGCATTTCTAAAAAAGAATTTAAGAGAATAATAGAATATAGGGCTGCATTGTTTGATCAAATCTGTGTGACTAAACCAGACATTTCTAGAGAAGATCTAAAAACAATATTACACAGCCAAGAATTGGGATATTTAGAAATTTTGAAAAAATAAATAGATTTATTAAATATTAACAAACTATATGGTATAAAAAGGTGATAAAAATGGCATTTAATTTTAAAAACTTATTTAATACAAAAAATAAAACAATAAGAGAAGAAGAAAATAAAAACTTCAATGCAATTCCAGTTCTTGAAAAAACAAACAAGATAGATCTTGCAGCAGTTATCTCTAGAAGAAATATGATGAATGTTGACAAACTAATTGATGTGGCAAAGACAAACGAAGAGATAGAAAAATATAAGCAAATGGTTCTTAACTATAAGAAAAAAGGAGCAACAGAAAGACAACTTGAAAACCTAAAACAAAAGATTGAAGAGCTTGTTATTGAAAGACAAAAGATGGAGGTCTTAATGGAATTATTAAATCAAGATAATCTTGTCAAGACAGCATTTGGAAAGAAAAGACAAGCAGAAATACATAATACTCTCCTAAACAGATATAAAAGCGGAGAAATGAACCTTATTGATTTTAAAGAAAACCTTGCAGAGTTATCCTTAATTTTAAAATCAAGAACTGATGAAAGAAACGAAACACAAAAGCTTGAAGATTTCAATGCTAGATTATATTAGTTTTAGAAAAAATCAGAAATTGAAATTTGGGAAAGATCAGTAATTGGTCTTGACCATATACCTAGTTCTTTGTTTATTGTTTTTGAAAACTCGTTTGCAAAGCCGTGCATTGTAAACACTTTTTTTGGGTTTACGGCCTTAACAAAATCTAAAAGATCCTGATAATCACAATGATCAGAAATTGGAATGCATTTTCCTGAACGATAATGCTTCCAGCCAGTTGCTAAGTAACTTGAAACTTTTCTATTTTGTTGGTGTTCTAGGCACCTTATTAAATCTCTGTTGATCAGATTCATTGGAACAATCAAGATATTGTGTTCTGAAATATTATGATCTAATAGTTTATATTTACCTAAAGAAACATTAAAGTCCTCATAGATTTTAGAAAATTCAAATGCTTTCTTTGTGACTAGTGGCGTTTCTTTAAGATAATCATTTACAAATCTTATTAGCTCTTGAGATTTTCCAAGAGAATAAGCACCAATCAATACTAACCTGTTGTTTTTAATATCCTTTGTTATCATCTCTGCAAAGTCCTCATAGACTTGCTCTCTTCTTGGAAAAGAAAATTCCTTTTTGCCAAATGTTGTTTCTAATATCAGAATGTCTGCTTCTTTTGGTGTTGCTGCTTTTAAGAGAAGAGAGTCCTGCATTTTAAAATCACCAGTATAAAGAACAGACTTGTCTTTACTCTCTAGATAAAACATCTTACTTCCAAGAATGTGGCCAGCATCAAGAGCAGAAAGGTTAATGTTGTCTGTTAAATTTAAGGTGTTGCCATTAACAAAAGAATAAGACATTTCTCTTTTTGTGTACAGGTCAATAAATGAGGCTGTTTCTTTTGTTGTAAATATCTTTTGGTTTGTAATTGAGATGTGATCAGAGTGGCCATGAGTGATTAAGCTATAGTCATTAATATTTGTTTCTTTTGTTTGGTCAATATTTGCCTTTTGGTCTTTATCAATAACTGAAAAACAATTAGAATAGTTTAGAATCATAATACAATAAATAATATCTCAGGATTATTTTATATTGCTTTTGGTTTTTGTTAAAAGCAACAAGTATATAAAGACTTTTTTATATAAATTATATACTACAAAAAGGGGATATGGGGTAGTCCGGTTAGCCTAGCGGGCTCCAGATTTTTAAACTTTTTGCAAGATGTTTCTTTTTAGAAACAGATGATTGAAAGTTACAGGTATGCTAAGAAAACATATTCTTAGAAAAAAAGGAGATACCTGTTGACCTGGGTTCAAATCCCAGTATCCCCAAGTATTTTACTTATTTTATTTAAAGAAATTTAAAGCAAATCTAGCAAAGCCAAACTTGATTTTCTTAAAGACACCAACAGAACGATATCTTATGGTTTTGTCTTTTACTGCTTGTTTAAAATCTTTTACAGGTGTGTTGCTTTTAATTAAATTTTCTATTGTTTGTGGGTCAGTGTCTACAATTAATGTTGGATTTACTGTTCCATCAGTAGAATAGGAATCTATTGCTCCTTCTTTCATTACAAGAGTTATGCTTTTTATCTCTGTTCCATAATCTACATTTATTTGTATCTTTTCATTACCTGCAAACTTTCTTAAAGCTCCTGGCATCTTATCAAGATTGGCATTGTATTGTTCTTTTGCAAACTCTGGGTTGTTAAATAGTTCATCAACCATATAACTTTGTGCATAAACTGTTCCCAATAACAAAACTAATGAAAATATTACTGCTGTTTTTTTTATGTTAAACATTTTTTGACCTCCTTAATATTTATTACATAAATAAGACCAAAAGGGTTTTAAATAGTGTATTCCTCAAAATAAGAAACTTTATAAACTTTGCACTGGACAGCTACCCCCCCGAAAATACCCCCTGTTTGTTTGAACTACATATATTCATCTGCCAATGATATTTTAGAAATTGTGGAGTTGAATAATAGCCATGGAGCATAAATTGTGTTTACTTAATAGTAGTTATGAAAAAGACAGGGCAAGAGTGGTTCTCTACTTTGGTAGAGACCCTCTTAATAATAACTATGAATTAATACACAAAGCAACATATTATCCATATTTTATTGTAGAATTAGAAAAAGAGCTAGTATCACAATTGCTTTCAGATTTTAAAAAAGATATTTCTCTTAAATCCCTAGACAATAAGACCAAAATTATTGCAAGAGACTTTGAACTACTTTCTAAGTGTTCTAAAATACTTCAACAGGCAACAGGAAAAAACATTATTCTAATAGAACCTGAAAGACAGTTTTTAATAAGAAATAATTGGAGTTACTATGATTCCTTTTGCGTTTTTAAAAGGAACATCAGAAAAATAAATAATGAAAACCACATACATTTTGCAATAAAAAACTATACAAAAAATTTAAATTATTCTGAGAAAATAAGATTAATAGAGCCACTAACAAAGAAATTAATATTAAGTAATATCTTAAGGCTAAAACCAGAGACAAATATTAAAAATGATCAAATACTAAATATACTTTTTGAAAATGAGTTTTTCAATAAAGAATTAATATTAACAAACACGAATAATTTCTATTACCAGACCAAAGAAAAATTTATTAAAGACCACATTAATCTAGATTTTTCTAATATTTTACCACATCTTTTAACTAAAAATTTCAATAATGTTGGTTTTGAAACCATAAATTGTGCTTGCTGCAAACCCCTTTCAACTTTACAAGAGAATGTTATGCCATCATCTCTTGTAGAAGTTGAATTTAAAAAATCTGGTTTTTATTTTATTTCTTGTGATGATTATTGGGCAAGAGAATATCATAATAATCACGAACTAAAAGAGAACAGAGAAAACTACAAAAAGCAAAATGGCTTATTTAAGATGGTTGTTGGCCCTTTCTCTAAAGGGCAAAAAGAGAAAATATTGCTTGCTGATGCTTTAAGGCTTTTAAAAGACAAGGATCTAACAATATTAGAAAATCAAACAAACCTTGTCTGGAGCTGTAAAAAACAAGAATCTTTTGTTTCAAAAATAATTAACACTCTTTTTGAAAGACAAAATGTAATTGAACAATCAATTAACATTAGCACTCTTGGCAGCTATTCTGTTGGCAATTTTGAAAATTCTAAAGCTCTTGAAACAAACCCTCTTTTCTTACAATATTTAACAGAATATTCGCTTATTAATTCTTTAATTGAAGAAATCCCTAAATTTATGCAAAATAAAAATACTAAGTTTTATTCTTCTACAATAGACAATATCCTAAAAAACATAAAATATAATACTCTTGAAAGAGTTACAGAAAATGATGAGACATTAATCAATTCCAAAACAGGTAATTTTCAAATAAAAAATAAAACCTTGCTTTCAAAAATAAATAGTTCCTTTCAGGAAATGGGGCTACCAATCCCTAGGTTAATCGTTAATTAAATTTAAAAGTCATAAACTTTTTCAGCAGTTAATTTATTATATAAAACCAATCTGTGTTTTAGAGTGTTGGATTTATCTTGAACTGTTTCTAATCTTATTTCTCTTTGTCCACCATTTTTCATTATGATATCATTTGCTTTCTCTATATTTCTTCTAATTAATTTAAAATTTGGTTTTTTGCTATTTAAGTTTGTTCTTGCATCATATGCAGGCACATAAGCTTTTTTATCAAGCCAAACACGCCTAAATCCTTTTGCTTCTTTTATAACATTATAAGCCTCTGATTGAGTTTTGCCAAAATCAGTATATGGTCGCAAAACTACAACCCCATCGACAGGGTCAAAATAAACAACACCTTTATGCTTTAATAGTTCATTATTTGCTAAATTAATATCTTGCTGTTTAACTTTTGAAGGGCCTTTTGAAACCAATGGGCTAAAAATACTAAGTACTTCATCTGTGTAAAAACTTTCTAAGTTCTGTGGTTTTTTATTTGTTAATGTTTTTGTTTCTGCAATCTTTCTATAATATTCTATTTTCGCAGTTTGTTTTGGCTTTACAACTATTTCCCTATATCCACCTATCCCTATAGCACCAGCCAATGCTGCAACAATTAATGTTTTTCTTAGTTTAGAAAAATTTGGCTTAATAGAGATTTTCCTTCTTGGTGTTGATTTTGATTTTGGTTTCAGTACTTTAATTTTCGTAAATTATTTAGCCATAATTATCAATATTGCTTTTTTATCAAATACTGATACAAAGAGTTTATAAACTTGATTTAAAATAAAAGAAAAAGAAAAGTAAGTTATAAAAATTACTTACTTAATTTTATTTCTATTGCTGATACTTTCATAGGGGTGTTATTCTCTGTAGTTATCTCTTCTGTTGAAATAACAATCTCAGATACCTTGACAGTATTAACAAATTTGTTTTTTACAATCTCGGCAACATCAACGGCTTTAGAGATGGTCTTACCTCTTGCCTTTATTGTGACATTATCTGTGCCTTGATTAAATTGTGTTATCACTGCTAATACATAGGACATTGTTCCTTTTTTTCCGATGTATATTGTGTTTCCTTCTATTTCGCTCATTGTATATCATCCCCCTTTAAATAGATGTATTTTTGAATTATATATTTACATAAACAAAATGTTTAAAAACAGACATTTTTACTGCAAATTTTTAATAAACTAGATATTTAAGAATATTAAGCGATTTCAAAAAAAATTACAAATCTATCTTTATAACCCTATCCAATACATCAAATTATTTTTTTTATTTTTTTCAAAGTCTCTGCTAATTTTTCTATTTCTTCTTTTGTGTTATAAAAATAAAAGGATGCTCTAACAAGCCCGTCTTTATTTAATCGCGAAACTATTGGTTCAGCACAATGCATGCCAGCACGAGTTGCAATATTGCCATATTCATCAAGAAGAGACGAGAGCTCTCTTGACTTTATGCCCTTCAAATCAAAAAGCACGATTGAGCCTTGCTTTTTAGAATCACAAGGATTGTAAAGTTTCAGACCAGATACATCATTTAATTTATCAAGTGCATAGTCTGTTAGAATCTTATCTTGTCTTTCAATATTATCCATACCAATTTTTTCTAAATAATCAATTGCTGCAAGAGTTCCAAAGGCCCCAGCAATATTAGGTGTGCCTGCTTCAAATTTATTCGGCAAGTTGTTCCATGTTGATTTTTTCAAAGTAACGTGAGCAATCATGTCCCCACCAAACTTTGCTGGCGAAAATTTGTTTAGGTATTTTTCTTTGCCAATCAACACCCCAACCCCTGTTGGTCCAAGCATCTTATGCATCGTGCAAACAAAAAAATCAATATTTAGTTTTTTAAAGTCTATTTTTCTGTGTGGTGCAGATTGAGAACCATCAACACACACAAGGATATTTCTCTCTTTTGCAATATCCACAATCTCCTTAATTGGAGCAATAACTGCTGTTGTGTTTGAGATGTGCGCAATTGTTATTAGCTTTGTTCTATTTGTTATTTTCTTTTTAAAATCAGAGATATCAAAAGTAAGGTCTTGTTTTATCTCTACAAACTTTAATTTCAAACCAAGCTTTTGAGAAAGAAACTGCCAAGGCACAAGATTTGCATGATGCTCATAGACTGTTGTTAGAATCTCGTCTCCTTTCTTGAAATAATTGCTATTATACAGCATATACATTATCATATTTAGAGAATCTGTGCTATTGTGAGTTAATATGACTTCTTTTGGAGAACAATTAAAAAACTTAGAAAGTTTTAGGTGGCAATCCTCATAGACAACGCTTGCTTCTTGAGATAACTTATAAACACCTCTGTGAATAGTAACTGGACAATTTCTATAATAATAATCGGTAGCTTTAATCACTGAAAGAGGTTTAAGGCTTGTTGCTGCATTATCTAAATATATCGTTTTTAATATTGGAAAATCCTTTCTATATTTTTCTAAATTCATGTGTTTTTCACATTCTCCTATTGAAATTAATATATAGGCAATCTTTTTAAATAAATATGGGACAATATATATTATATAGAGTAAGCTAAAAACAGACTCTTTTTTTAATAATTACAAACAAAAATGATTATATATGAAGATACCAAAGCAAATAAAAGCATACTGTAAAAAATGTAAAAAACATCAACCTCACAAGCTTTCACAATACAAATCAAGAAGTGCAAGAACCTTAGCAGTAGGAACTAGAAAAAATGTTAGAAAGCACAAGAAAGGCTATGGTGGAATGGCAAAGCACATTGCAACCGTAAAAAAGCAGAATAAAAAGCCAGTGTTTAATGCAGAATGTACAGTATGTAAAGCAAAACACTACTATGTTATACCAAAGAAAATGAAAAAAACAGAATTTAAGACTGACTAAGGTCTTTATTTCTCTATTTCTTTAGTATTTTTAAATTCATCTATTATATATATTTATGGTTGTGATTTTTGATACTATCCATAAATTAGTAATAGCTAGTTTTGCTATTGCTTATTTTGTAGATATTAGATAAATAATAAAACCAATTATTAAAAATATGATAAAATATGGCAATTGATTTTGAATCTGAAGAAATTATTGTTGGAAGAAACCAAAGCCAAATAAAGAAATATGGAAAGAAGGCTACAGGCTATATTGGCAAAGTTGTAGTGTCCAGCGGAGATGAGCCTGTTCTTGGCAAAAAAGTATTAATGGATGTTTCTCGTTCACATGTTGCGATTGTTTGTGGAAAAAGAGGTGGTGGCAAATGCCTGACAGGAGATACGCTCATAACCTTAGAAGATGGAAGAGAGATACCTATTCAAGACTTAGAAAAAGAGAATAAAAAAATAATTTCTTTACAAAAAAATCTAAAATTAAAATGTTGTAAAAAAGAACAATTCTACAAACGCACGGTAAACAAGGTATTAGAAATAACATTAAGAAGCGGGAAAAAAATAAAACTAACCCCAAATCATCCATTATTAACAGTATGTGGCTGGAAAGAAACTAAAGATTTAAAAAAAGGAAGCAGAATTGCAACCCCTAGAGAGGTGCCTAGATTTGGCAACAAAAAGCTTCGTGATTGCGAAGTTAAATTATTAGCATATTTAATCGCAGAGGGCCATTTAGGGAATGGATTTGTGTTGTTTTGCAATAATGATGAAAAAATCATTTCAGAATTCAAAAATGTAATTTATTCTTTTGATAAAGGATTAAAGATATCGCCTCATGGTCGCAATAACTTAAGAATATCTAAAATTGAAAATGGCAAAGAAAAAAACAGTTTAAGGAAATATTTTGATTCTTTAGGATTATATAATGTAAAATCAGATACTAAATTCATTCCAGAAACTATATTTCAATTACCTAAAGAACAACTTTCTGTATTTTTAAATAGATTATTTAGTTGTGATGGCACCATCCATTTTGATAAAAATAAAAAAGAATATAATATTTCTTATTCATCTTCATCTCCTAAATTAATACAACAAGTTCAAAGTTTACTTTTAAGATTTGGATTGCTTTCAATAATTAGAACAAAAAAAACTAAAAAATTACCAAACTATGAACTAAAAATCTTGTCTTCTCAAAATTTAGAATTTATTAAAAAAATCGGGTTTTTTGGGAAAAAAGAAGAAATACAAAAAAAAGTAAAAACAAAAAATAGTAATCCTAATGTAGATACAATACCTAAAGAAATTTGGGAAATCTACAGACCAAAAAACTGGGCGACAATTGGTAAAGAATTTGGTTATAAATCATCAAAATCATCAATCAATTATTCTCCATCTAGAGAAAAACTACTTAAAATTGCAAATTGTGAAAATAATAAAGAATTAAAAAACCTTGCAACTAGCGATATCTTCTGGGACGAGATTATTGATATAAAAGAAATTAACAAAAAACAAACAGTTTATGATATAACAGTTCCAGAAACTCATAATTTTGTTGCAAACAACATTATTGTCCATAATAGCTATACTATGTCTGTTCTGATAGAAGAATTTGCAAAACAGCCATTTGAAATTAAAGAAAGATTGTCTGTTATTGTCATAGACACTGTTGGAATATTCTGGACCATGAAATATCCAAACAAAGAAGATGCAAAGCTTCTTGAAAAATGGAATCTCAAACCAGAAGGAATAGATATCAGAAATCTTGTGCCTTTTGGTAAGAAAGACTTCTATGAACAAAAAAATCTTCCACATGATGGTTGTTTCTCAATAAGGACTTCACAAATGGATATTGAAGATTGGCTTGGAGTATTTAGACTTAATTGGAGAGATGCAGAGTCTTCTTTGCTTTCAAGAACTATAGAAAAAATAAAAAACAAGGTTGGAAATCTTTATGATATTGACGATATCATGAACGAAGCAAAAAAAGACACAGAAACATCACCAGAAATAATCAACTCTCTTAATAATAGATTTCTTGTTGCTAAATCCTGGGGGCTATTCTCTAGATCAGGGACAACAATGAAGGAGTTTGCAAAGCCAGGAACAATAACTATTATTGATACCAGCACTTACAAAGAAGCAATTGGTATGGAATCAATTAGAGAACTTATTGTTGGAATACTTGGTAAAAGACTATATGAAGAAAGAATGCTTTATAGAAAAGAAGAAGAAATGGGGTTGTTATCTGGCGGAAGAAAAGAAAGTGAGATGCCAATTATCTGGATGATGATTGATGAGGCACACATGTTTATGCCTAGCGACAGGCATTCAATGGCACTTGATGTTTTGTTACAATGGATTAGGGTCGGAAGACAGCCAGGGTTATCTTTGCTTCTTGCAACACAAAGGCCAAACAAATTACATAACGAGGCAATCTCACAATGTGATTTTTTCTTGAGCATGAGAATGACTTCTCAAGAGGACATTATGGCAGTCTCATCAATTAGGCCAAGCTATCTTAATATTCCTATGGACAAATATTATGGACAGATGCCAAAAGACCAAGGTTATGCAATACTTCTAGACGATAACTCAGAAAAAGTAATGTTAATAAAGATTAGACCAAGAATGACATGGGATGGTGGAAAGACAGCAAATGTTTTTGTTGATTAAAAAAGGCCTTTTTTCCACAATCTCTTAGCTTTTTTTAAAAAAACAAATTATTCATCAATCAGTTTTGCTCCAAAATCTTTAGCAATAGTGTCTGCTATTTTTATTTTCTTGCTTGGAGCTTCTAATTGAAGTATGTTATCTTTTTCAAAATAGATTAATAGGCTTTCAGAAGCAAGTCTGAACTTCATGGTCTGTGCCTTTAATACTTCGTCAAATATCAGATTAATGTTTGTGGCAGGAACAATAATATCAATTCCGACTTTCCTTCCTTTCACATGTTCTGCAATGTTATTAAGATCAATGGTACCTACAACATTAAACTTTAGAACAAATTCTGAAATTTCAAAAGACTCAATAAGCTTTTCTATAAATTCTTTTGATTTTTTAGAGTTTTCAAATATCATTAGTCTATAGCATCTGAAGTTATTTAAGAAAACATCTCCTGCTGCTATTTTTTTCTCATAATCGTTTATTTCTGCATTAATATTCTCTATAAGAATTAACATTTTTTTATATAAGGAAATCAATTCTCTTTTTTTTATTTCTTCTTCAATTATAGAGTTTAGAAGTGGTTCTTTCTCGCTAATGTCTTCTAACTCTTTAATATCTTGAGCAAGTGATGAGATTATCTCTTGCACTGGCTTATAGAGCTCTAGAATCTTATTTGTCCTATACAAGTTTTTATTTAAAGAATCAAATAATCTAGTTAATTTTGGATCTTCTGGCATAACCTTCTCTCCTTTTGTAACATATATAAGATTAGAAAAGGAACTATATTTAAAGTTATGTTATAGCTGTGTTTCTATTCACTTTCCTTTATATCTAGATAACAATGATATGCAGCAATCGCACCTTGACTTGCTGAAGTTATTACTTGCTTTAAGTCGCTTGCGTTTGTGGCGTCCCCCGCTGCAAAGATACCTGCAATATTTGTTTTTTGCTCTTTATTAACAATTATAAATTTATTCTCATCTAGAGAAACATTTAGCTTTGACAAAAGCTCAGTGTTTGGAACAGATCCAATCTCTATAAACAAGCCATCAATCTTTAGTTCTTTTCCTGTGTTTAGCTTTATGCCTTCTAGTTTTTCTTGCCCTAAAAGCTCAGCCACTTCTGCTTTATAAAGGATTTCTATGTTTTGCTTGGCTTTTACAAGATCCACCCATGCCTTTTCTGCACGCAGTTCTTCTTTTCTGTAAATCAAATAAACTTTAGTAGCTATGTCAGCCAAAAGAAGAGCAGAAGTAACAGCTGCATCAGAACCGCCAACAACTCCTACTACTTTTCCTTTGTAAAAGCCACCATCACAAGTTGCACAATAACTTATTCCTTTTCCTGTCAACTCTTCTTCTCTATCTACTCCTAGCTTTTTTCTGGATCTGCCAATTGCAAGAATTATTTTTTTTGCTTTTACTGTTCTTTGATCAGAATTAACTATAAATACTTTTTCTTTTTTGTCAATTGCCATAACTTTTTCAAAAATAACCTCCACATCAAGAGATTGGACTTGTTCAAGAACTCTTTCTGACCATTCCATTCCTGAGATTTCTGTAAAGCCAGGATAGTTACAAACCTTGTGAGCATAGGTTATTGTTCCACCAAAAGAATCAGAAAAGACTAATGTCTTTAAGCCATATCTTGAGGCATAGATAGCAGCAGTAAGTCCCGCAGCGCCTCCACCAACAATAACCACATCATAACAATTATAACTCATAATAAATTAATAAAAGAAAAAGAATATAAAAGGAAATTAAACAAAATATTTTCGTTTTATACTTTTAGTAATAGAACTTACAAGAACTTGTGCATCTCTTGGGGTCATGCTTTCTAGTTCTATTGCACTTACTGCTTTATTAAATTCTCTATAAAATTCAGTTGTTACTTTGTTTGTTATGTTGTATTTACTTGGTTCAAGACGACTATAAATCATTTCATTCATAGCATCAGTATATTTTTCTAAGAAATCACTCGGAACCGGCTTATTTTTTGATTTTGCAATTACTTTTTTTAATTCATATTGAAATATATCAGTTATAAGATTTTGTAAAGTTGAATTTATAGTTGGTTTATTTGATACAGATAATAAGGCATCTATCTTTGAAATCTTATATTTCAATTGTCTTTTCTTAATAGCTGTTAATCTTCTTCTTTCTGCAACTTCTAAATCGTGTGTTCTTTGTCTTTTTTTATTAGATATCTCATAATTATATTTTTTTTCTATATCGACTATCTTTTGTTTGTAAATTTCTATTTGTCTATCTATTTTGTTTTGTTCGTGAGCACTTAAAGATTTTGCGTTTTTCTTTGCATTTTTTGCTTCAATTATTCTGCTTCTATATTCTGATAATAATAAATCTCTATTTTGTTCAGTAAAAGCTAATTTCTCATTAAATGCTCTTGTGCCTGGCTTTGTTAGTTTCCCGGTCTTTGGGTTCCTTTTATAGCCAAGTTCTGATGGCTTGGCTCTTTTGCCGGTTATTGCCTTTCTTGCTTTTAAATATATCCTTGGTTTAGTTGCTTTTGGTTTTATCATATTTTATCAACTCACATAAAGTGTTTAATATTTTTATAACTCACATATATTAATTACATTATTATTTATATAATTATAAAAGAACGATAGTAATAAATAAGTTCTGATTTAAAAAAATAGAAAAAGAAGATGCTTAAACTTAAGCATCAATGTTTAGCTTTAGCTTAGACTTAAGCTCTCTATATCTGTTTCTGATTGTTACTTCTGTTACTCCTGCAACATTAGCAACCTCTTTTTGTGTTCTTCTCTCTCCAACCATCATTGCAGCAATATAAACTGCAGCAGCTGCAACTCCTGTTGGACCTCTACCAGAGATTAAGCCAGAATTAATTGCCTTTTTTACAATCTCTTTACCTTTTTCTTCAACAGCTCCTGATAGTCCAAGAACTGAAGTAAATCTTGAGATGTAATAAGTTGGATCTGTTAATGGAACTGCAATGTCTAATTCCTTAACAATAAACCTATAAGTTCTTCCAATTTCTTTCTTTGTTAGACCTGATGCTTCTGCCATCTCGTTAAGTGTTCTTGGAACATTATATGTTCTACAAACAGAATAAAGAACAGCAGCAACAACAGCTTCAATTAATCTTCCTCTTATTAGCCCTTTCTCAACTGTCTTTCTGTAAAGTAAAGCAGCAGTCTCAATTAAAGATTCAGGAATATTGAGATAGGAACCCATTCTTCTTAGTTCTGTTAAAGCAATTGAAAGGTTTCTTTGCATTGAGTTTGAGATTGATGATCTCTTATGCCATTTGATTAATCTGTACATTTGTGCTCTGGACTTTGAGGATAGCTTATTTCCTCTTAGATCTCTGCCAGATCTCTCTATCATTGTTTCAAGACCTTTATTAATCTTGACATACTTCATTGGTGAGCCAGATCTTGCTTGTTCTGAGCTTGGGGATTGATCAAAGTTTCTCCATTCTTTTCCCATATCTACCATGTCTTCACTTATTATTGTGTGACAATTTTTACAAACTAGTTCGCCTGTTCTTGGGTCTTTATAGACCTTTTCTTTTCCACACTCTGGACACTTCATTGCCATTTATATCACTCCTTTGTGTTCTTAACTTTTACATTGTTCTAATTTCAAAAATAGAGCTTGCAATCATAATAATCATTAAAAAAACAAACTAAAGCAAACCTATATAAATATTATTCTTTTTTCAAGTATATATAGCTTTCGGTTTTTGCAGCTTTGTGTAAAAAGTGGCTTTTGTGTAGAAAGTCCTAAGATTGTGTAAAAAGTGTATTATTTATTTAATACACCGACAATTTTATTTTTAAATTCTGAAATTGGATATAATTGAGATTTCTTTCTGGTAAGCTTTTGAGAACCCACAGCCCCTTTTTCCATAGATACTAAGTTTCCTATTTTTTGAGATTTAACATCTGCACTATTATATATATTAAAATAAATGTTGTCTGGGGAAATTCCTAAAACAATTAAAAATTCGTATTTTCTATGGTATCTTATACCATTAAATTGAAAACAATCATTTGTATCTTCTGTTGCAGTTTTTATTTCTAATTTTTTATTTAATATAATACTATCAAAACTATCTCTTTTATTTTTATTTAATTTAGCGTTTTTATCAATGCCTGTAAGTTTACATAATTCTACAATAAATTCTTCTCCAATATCTCCTTTCTCTGTAGTTGATGCTTTTTTAATATCTTCAAAAAATGCTCCGTCCCATTTGTTTTTTTTAATTCTACTTTTAGCTATAGTCAGTAATAAGTTTCCTTCTTGGCTTTTCATCTTTAAATCCCCCATCAAGAAGAGCATCAATAATTTGTTTTTTACCAATGTGCCTACAATGGTTTGTTGCTCTTATACTATATTTTAGCCAATCAACTGTTTTTAAATACTTTCTAATTTGATTTTTTTGTTTATTTATTATAATTCCATAACCGGCTCCATAAGTAATATCATTAAAATTATCACTAATAACTGCAGACTTATAAAATGTGCTTGGTATAAATAAATCATATTTGTCTATTTTGTCTAAACCACATCTCCTTTGAGGATTTGTGCAAACAGTAAATATATCTGCAATAGAATAATCTTTTAATTCAAATTTATTTTTTTTTTTTGTTTTTCCCCATACTTGCCAAACCGTATTTATCTTTATGGGTTTTCCGTTGTGGAAAACATCAGATGGTAATTCTTCACTATGTAAAAGTGTTAATCCTTTTACTCTATTTTTTGCACTCCCTTTTCCATCACTTGCAAAATACATTGGAAGTATAAATCCAACTAAATCTGAAAATTCCGCTGCTTTATTTATAAATGCTAAAGCCAACCAACCCCTTAATCCAAAAGGGGGATTACCAATAGTAATATATTTTTCTTTTTTATTTGGTATCCAATCAAAGAAATCTTGTTTTTTTATACCTTTTCCTTCTGGTTCTAAATCAATACCAATTTTATTTTTAGGTAGTAAATTATAAAATGCCCCATCTCCTGCAGATGGTTCTAAAAATATATATTCATTAACATTAAAGTTATGTTTTTTTGCTATAGATAATAAACTATTATAACAATATTTTGCAATATCTATATTAGTATAATATTTATCTAAAGAAACTTCATAATTTCCTTTTCTTATCCAATTAGGAATAACATCATCTTTCTGGCAATATTTTTTTTTATTCATAAAATTCCCAATATAGTTATTACTCATAATATATGTAACCAATATATTTTATAAACTAATTTATTTCCAATTTTCTCTTTTAGGAAATCTACCACTATTTTTTACTTTTGCTTTTGCCCAATATGGGCTTTTACATTGTGGACAAACTTCTGCAGGTTCATTTAATCTTGGTTTCCACTCATACCCGCATCTTGAACATCTATTACCCAAAATTAAAACATTAATTCCAAATGGTTTTACCTGCTTTTCTTTAACCATATTATATGCCCACTATTAAAATAAAACAATTATCTATAATATAATTATATGTAACAATAGGTTTATAAATAGTTTGTTTCATAGTTATATACCAATTAGGTATATAATAAAGGTGTTAAATATGGAAAATCAAAGAGAAGAAAAAGGAAAAATAATAGCTGAAACAAAAGCTATAACAAAAGTTAAGGGCGGTTTTATAGTGCCTTCACAAACAAGTAATAAAACTTATTTTGTTACTGAACATTTGGACTCTTGCACTTGTGAAGATTGTAAAACAAGAAATGTAAAGTGTAAGCATACTTTTGCTGTTGAATTTTATTTACAGAAAGTTACTATTAAAGATAATAAAGAAATAACTATCCAAACAAAGAGATTAACATATCCACAAACTTGGAGTGCTTATAATAAATCACAAGAAACAGAAAAGGCACAATTCTTAAAGCTATTAAATGATTTAATAGAAGTTAATGTGCCTAACCAAGAATATACATTTGGAAGACCAAAGATAGATAATAAGGATATTTTGTTTTCTTCTGCATTAAAGGTATATACTCAATTTTCATTAAGAAGATTTATGTCTGATTTAAACGAAGCTAAAGAAAAAGGATATATCAATACTAAACCTTGCTTTGCTTCTGTTGGACACTTTATTCAAAATGAAGAACTTACTGCACAATTAAAAGATTTAATACAAAAATCAGCTTCTGTTCTTAAAAGTGTAGAAACAGATTTTGCAATAGATAGTAGTGGTTTTAGAACTACAAAGTTTAATGATTAATGTAAAGATAAACACAATACTAAAAAACAACACGAATATCTTAAACTTCACGCAGTTGTTGGAGTTAAAACAAATATTATCTGTGATTGTGAAGTTACCAAAGGAGAGGGTATAGGCACAGGAGATTGCCCTAAATTTATTCCACTTGTTAATAATTTAGTAGCTAATGGATATAATATTAAGGAAATTAGTGCCGATAAAGCATATTCAAGCAGGGATAATCTTGCTTTGGTTAATAGTGTTGGTGGAACTGCATATATTCCTTATAAGTCAAATACAAGTGCAAAATCAAGGGGTTGTGGGATTATTTGGAAAAAGATGTTTCATTACTTTAATATGAACCAAGAAGAATTTATGGAACACTATCACAAAAGGTCAAATGTTGAAACAACCTTTTTTGCACTTAAAACTAAATTTAATGATTGTTTAAAATCTAAAACCTTAACTGCTCAAACTAATGAATTATTACTAAAGGTTTTATGTTTTAATATCGTTCAAGTGATTCACGAAACTAACGAATTAGGAGTTGATTTTAATTATGTGTAAATAGTAAGTATTCCGTGTAGAAAGTAGGTTGTTTTACCTACATTTTACACAAAGCTGGTTTTTGCGATTTTAGAACTAGATTGTAGTTTCTTCCTTTTTTATCTCTATGTTGCTACTTGTCAGGGTTGGTCGCAAAAGAAGCCTTAATGGATCCTTATCAGGGTATCTTATGACAACATCATTATTAGATATAACCTCTATTTTCACTGTTGCTGGTTCTTTATCTATGAAATCATCAATATGCCCTGCACCAATACAGTAGTTTAATTTTGGGTTTTCCTTAAGTATTGTTAATAGCTCATTTCCAATAAACGAATTGTTAAAGACATCGCTTGCTTGAGGAATAATTACTAACACGTCCTCTTTTACTTCTTCAGATAATTTTTTAAGTATTCCATAAATGTAATAAACGTGCAATGGGTTATTTCTATTAATCATGAAGACCTTGCTTGATCCTATATTTTTATATGTGCTTTCAAAAACTATTGAAAGATCAGTCTCTCCAAAATAACCACAATACACATCATCAATAATATTCAATTTAGAGATTATCCTCCATTTTTCAAAGTCAGTTATTTCATCTGTAATTCCTATGGCTGCGATATTCGCTATTAATTCAGAAATGTCCTTTACATTATCGGTATATGCCTGATCAATAATTTTTTGAGAAACACCAGTAAATTTAAATAAATTGATAAAAGCCAATTTTGGTATTGTGTATAATGGTATCTTAATCTTAAAAAAATCAATTGTGTTTATTGGAAAGCCAAAAGGAGAGACCTTCATATCAAAGGCACTCAACAGTTCTTCTTTTTGCTGAGGATAAGATAATGTCTTAAACACCCCTGTGCTATCAAAGACAATCACTTTCATTGAAGATAACAAATAATTCTCTGCAATAACTTTCATTGCAAATATTCTGTCTTCTTCTTCTGAACCTGTTACTACAATTGACCTTAGATTCTCTAAACTAGCATTAATTGTAATTCCATTCTTTCTACCAACCAACAACTTATCTACTGAACTAATTGCTGATGAAAATTCTATGTTGTTTGGAGAGTTGGTCAATACCTTAACAATAAACGGATCATAAAAGAAATAATTTTTCTGTTCTGGTGGCAACATTTTTAGTGACAATAATTTTATGTTATAAGATTTTATTATAGAAATAATGGAACTTGTGATTTTGTTTAATTTTAATATTTTCTTTTCTATGTGTTCATTAAGCTGAGAAGAATCTACTATTTCTGTATCTGTATTTAATATAAAAAATTTGTGAGTGTTCTTGTCGCCAATATCAAAATGCTTCTCAAAAACAATACACTGGTTTGGTAGTGTTTCTGCAAATAATTCTATATCCCCATCAACACCAAACACCTTGTATAATTGAACAAGCACCGAAGACGGATCTTTTGATCTTAATAAAGAAACAAAATAGTCATCATTAAATAAAATTGCCAAGTCCTTTTGACCATATACACCTTCAAAAAGTGTACTCCAAGTTGTTATTTGTACCATGTTATTAATATAATATTTATTACCTTATTCATATTTTAAATCAAAACATTTAAATAAATTATTTATTATATATTTTTAATAGCTATAGTATATAAATGGTTTTATAATGGTAGATGCAACACTAATCAAAGACACAATTACTGAATTATTGGAAGCAAATGTAGATAAAGAAACAATCTATCAGACTTTAAAAGACATTGGGGTAGATAGTGCAGATATCGATAAATACTATAGAGAAGCAACAACTAAAGAAAAAGCAAAGCAAACAGAAACTAAAACACCAGAACCTGAAACAGAAACACCAGATGTTTCTGAAAATTCAAAAACCGAAGAAGCAATACATCATAAGCCAAAAGTAACAACTGAAGATTTAGAAAAAGTAACTAAAGAAGTTATTGATTCAGAAGTTATGAAAAATCAAGAAGATATAGAAGATAATATAACTATAGAAAAAGATAATGCTCAAATTTTAGAAATTAACAATACAATTTTAGAAATTAAAAAACAAGTATCTGGTCTTGAAACCCAGATAAGTGATATTAAAGCGCAGATTAGTGGCCTTACTAAAATTATGAAAGATATTCTTGAAGAAAATAGAAATATTTTAAACAAGTTAAAGTAACGCTATTGATTACCAAGCATTTTTAATAAATCTTCGTAACCGCCACCGTCTTCTTTTGGAGCACCACCTTTCTTAAATATAGCAGATAAAATAATTATTAAACTACACACACCTAAAATGATTAACCATAATTGAGGGATTTCTGCAGTAGTTATAAATAACATCAATGCTAAAAGAAAGACTAAAAGTAAATTTATAAAACTAGGAAAAAATATAGAATATAGTATTACAACAACAGGTGCAATAAAATAATAATTATATTGAAAAGAAAAGATAATAAGCAAGCCAATAACAAAAAAACTTAAAAAGTCAAACATGTTATTTTTTTACTCCTGTCCAGCTTTTTATTGTGTTTTTCAAATCGCTTCCAAATATCCAATATATTCCTACACCAATAGCAACTAACCAAATCAAATCTGGATATTTATAGAATAAAAGAAAAACTAAAAAACCAGTAATTAATATTGCAATTAATTCATTACCAATTTGTTTTTTTGCCCAAACATAAATTGATATTGAAAAAACTATGAATAATATTATCCAAATAGAATCTTCTAAAGATGTTGCTAAAAAAATATTATTCATATAGCATCCTCATTTACTTTGCTTTTCTATTTTTTGATCTTATTGACGGCCTATTCTTTTCTGTGCCTTTACCTTTTTTGTCAAGACCTCTGTTTTTCTTGCCTGCACTTGTTACTCCTTTATGTACTCTCCCTTTATTCTGTGGCCAACATATCCAATTAATGTCTTTGTCTTGCATGATTCTTGGATGATTAGGATCAACTAAAATAACTTCATAATATTTCTGTTGACCATCTTCGCCAATCAAGTAAGAATTTAAGACTTCTAAACCTGGATATTTTGATGCAGCTCTAAGCTCAGCAATTCTTTGAATAGATATTCTTCTTGTAATCTTATTAACACCCATTCTTTTTGGTCTTCTGCCGTTAACTGGCCTTCTAATTAAACCAGCTCCTTTTCTAACTTTTGCTAGAACCACAATAAACCCTTGCTTTGCCTTATAGCCAAGCTCTCTAGCCCTTGGAATATTTGTAGGCTTATCAAGTCTTGTGACTGCTTCTTTTGAGCGTCTATACTTGATTAATCTGTCTGTATATAATTTTTTATAATTATAATTTTCGTCTTTTTCTCTTTTAAATTCATTTTGTATTGTTTTTTTTATGTATTTTGATGCTGTGCTCATATCTACTCCGTTTTTTAATTTTTTGCATTCATTAATATATTATTAATTGTATATAAATAATTAATAAAACAAAATATTTATATAGTGGTTGTTAAAATAAGCAAGAATCAAGCTTATTTTCAAAAAATACATAATTAAAAGAGAAATATGCGTTTCTTTTCATCAACAGAGGCACGGAAAAAAGCAATTATTGCTTTAGTTATATTTATTTTTCTTATAGTTGCAGCAATTGTTTTTGTGTGGCCATATCTTTCTATTTTTACAAAGCCATCTGTGATTAAAGAAGTTGTATTAAGTTACGGTATTTGGGCGCCACTTGCTTTTATTGGATTACAGATATTACAAATGGTTTTTTTATTTATTCCATCTACACCAATAATTATAGTCGGGGGTTATGTTTTTGGAGCCTTGGGTATACTTTATTCTATTATTGGCATAGTTCTTGGATCAGTTATTATTTTCTATATTGGAAGACTATTTGGAAGACCATTTTTAGAAAGTATTCTTGATAAAAAAATAATAAATAAAATTGATGGAGAATCAGACAATATCGCAAAAACCTTGTTTATTTTATTTTTAATACCGCCATTACCACACGATGCTATTTGCTATCTGACAGGATTTACAAAAATCAAATTAAAGAAGTATATACTGGTTACGATAATAGGGAGATTACCACTAATTGTGTTTTTAACTTTAATTGGCTATCAACTTACTAAATTAAATTTGTTTTGGTCCTTAATAATTATAGGGATTATAATTGTTGGTTCAATTATCATCTTTCAAAATAAAAATAAAATCGAAACACAACTACATGGTTATGTAGGCAAATTGGAGAAAAAATAAGGTCCCATGGTCTAGTGGTTATGACGTTACCTTGACATGGTAGAGATCCCCGGTCCGATCCCGGGTGGGACCATACAATTAAAAAACGGTTTTTATATGATTTCAAAACTAATTTCTCTTGTTGTTCTTTTTTTTGTAATTATTGATCCATTAACTAGTTTTGTTGTTTTTTTTGTAAGCACTAAAGGTTTTAATAACAAAGCAAAGATAAAGATTGCAACACTGTCTGTTCTTTTAGCAGCCTTTATCTCTTATCTTGTTCTTTTTTTAGGACAAAGTCTTTTGAAATTATTTAGCACAGACATAAACAGCTTTAAGATTGCAGGAGGAATAATCTTGGTTATTCTTGGGATAAACATGTCTCTTGGAAAATCATTTAATGATCTTGAAAAAATGGAAGGGGATTCTGTGCACGCCGTTGCTTCAATTATTGCAACTCCATTAATCAGCGGGCCTGCCACAATCACTGCAATCATAATTTCTGCATCTGACTATGGTAGGTTTTTAACAGGAATTGCCATAGGGATAATTCTTGCGATAATTGCAATATTGTTTTATTTTTCAATCAAATTTCATGATGTTACCTCTAAAGCAAAAACCACAATGCAAGTAGTAACAACAATAATGGGGCTTATCACTCTTGCTTGGGGAGTTAACTTTATACTTACTGGTGTAAAAGCATTATTTCACTTGATCTAAAGCAGTTTCTTTTGGTATAGCTCATTAACTATGTTATCAACAGTCTTCCATTTCATTCTAGTATATTCTGGAAAGCTCTTGTGCTTTTTAAAATAGTCTTTTAGAAAATCGATTGTTTTAGGATCAGAAGAATAACCAGAAATATCCAAGCCAACTAGTTTTTTTAGCATCTCGTCTCTTGTAACTTTGGCAAGGATTGATGCACAAGAAACAGATGGGTGGTTAAGATCGGCCTTGTGCTCAGAAATTATTTTATAATTATATTCGTGATTTATGGCTTTTAAGTTGTCCTTTATTCTTTTTGTAAACTTTGTTGTTGTGGTATCTGGGGAATCAAACACAAGATAAAGAGGAGTTGATTTTAATTTGCTTATAGCAAAGGCAGCTTTTTGCGCCTCTATCTCGTTAAGAGAAAATCTATCCATTAATATGTTTAATTCCTCTGCAGGAACAACCACTATCTTATATTCTTCTGCTTCTTTTTTAATCAGTTCAAATAGTTCTTCTCGTTGCTTTGAAGACAAGAGCTTAGAGTCTTTTACTCCTGCATCTTTAAACATCTTTTCCTTGTTTTTGTCTATCACACAAACTGCCAGGACAAGCGGGCCTAAGACACAGCCTCTTCCTGCCTCATCAAACCCTGCAACTAGTTGTTTAGTCATTATTAATCAAGCTTTTTAAATACTTTGTTTATTAAATATAATATAGTACTTATTTTAAAGCTTATTAATGGTGAAAAAATGAAAGGAACAATAATGAATTACAGAATGGGCGTAAACACACAAAAGAATAATCATTTACTTATAAAGATAGATGATGAGAAATACAGAACTAAAGAATCTGTTGCTCCATTGTTTGGAAAGAAAGTTGTTTTTACAACAATTGGAAAGAAAGTAATAAATGGCAAGGTTGCTTCTGCTCATGGTAACAAAGGGATTATCAGAGTAATCTTTGAGAAAGGTTTGCCAGGGGATGCAATTGGCCAGAAAGTAGAGATTAAATAAATCTCTATTTCAAAAATACAAATTCAAAAAACATGCAAGCAAAAGAAGTTTTTTTCAAAAACACTATTTTAAAAATTAAAAAAGAACTTCAAAGCCCAGATGCTAGAATTATTGCAATTTCTCAAGTGCTTTCTGGCTTGCCTAAAAACATAAATGAGATATTTGAAGAGCTTAGGATTATTGGAGATGTTCTATATCCTAATCTTGAAAAAGAACTAACTGTTGAGGAATATGTAAGGCTTTGCTCTCTTGAAGATGTCTCAGAAAGCACATTAAAAAAAATTTCTCTTGATAAAACAAAGATACAAAAGGTTCTAGAAATACAAGAGACGGGTTTGTCTGTAGAACTAGAAAAAGAAGAAAAAACAATATTTATCAATCTTGCAAAGAACCTTCAAGCATTAATTGATATTAAAAAAAATCTTGAGGATCTGGAAGAAAACCTTGTAAAAACCAACTATCCAAATTTTTCAGAAATTGCAACACCTAAGATTGCTTGTAAGATGATTGAAGTTGCAGGCTCTTTTGAAAGACTTTCAAGATTTCCAGCTTCAACCATACAATTGCTTGGGGCAGAAAATTCCTTTTTTAGAGCATTAAGAACAGGCAATAAAAAGACGCCAAAATATGGTTTTATTTATTCTCATCCTTTGTTAATAAACTTAAACAAAAAAGAAAAAGGGAAAGTTGCAAGAACAATTTCTGCAAAGATAGCAATAGCAATCAAAGCAGATATTGCAGGTAAAGACCTAAGAAAAGAACTGTCTGAAAAAATAAAAAATAAATTAAAGAAATAAATATGGCACTAAAAAATCTTATAAAAGAAAAAGGAGATTTCTTTACCTTTGACTTAAACACAAGAGAAAAAAGATATTGGGATCCAACTCGCTCAAAGGTGTGTGCAGCCTTAAAGAAAGGACTAACAACCTTGCCATTAAAAGAAGACTTTAAGGTGCTTTATCTTGGTGCTGCTGAAGGCTATACTTGTTCTTATATTTCAGACATAGTAGATAAAGGAAGCATCTTTGGAGTTGATTTTTCAGCATACAGCATGCAAAAGTTTGTGCTTCTTTGTAAGCATAGAAAAAACCTTTATCCAATACTTGGAGATGCTAACAAGCCAGAAGAATACAAATCACTTTTAGATTGCAAAGTTGACTTGATTATTCAAGATGTTGCTCAAAAAAACCAGATTGAAATCTTAAACAAAAATGCAAAGGAGTTTTTAAAGCCAGAAGGCTATGTGATTTTGAGTCTTAAGACAACTGCTATTTCTCAAAAAGACACTAGAGCAATCATTGATGAAGAACTAAAGAAATTTGAAAAAGAGTTTAATATCATTGACAAAAGAAGACTAGACCCTTTTGAAAAGAAACACATGATAATTGTTGGAAAAAAGAAATAAACTATTTTATACCTTTAGATTTTAGATATGCCTCTATTGACCTGTCATAAACTTTTTCTGTCTTTGTGTCAAAATAACATGCTGGAAGCTCTCCATTTTTTCTGTGATGTGCAATACACTCGCAGCAAATGCCTTTTCTCTTACAGTCATATGTGCAGTTACAAGATTTCTTGTTAATTTCTTTTTTGCATTCCATAATTTTTCACCACATTTAATATGTAAAAAGAAGAATTATAAAAATAATATAAAATAACAACAAAACAAAGCCTTCTTTTTTTGTTAATTTTTTATCAATTATAACATAGATAAAAGAAATCAAAGCCAAGCCTAACATTGGTATTGCAATCTTGAAGATATGGGTTGGAACAATAATAAAACCAAAGAACCTAGAAAAGCTAGAAACTATCAAAATATCAATTATGCTTGCACCAATGATGTTGGCTACAGCAATGTCAAGATGCCCTTTCTTTACTGAGATTATGCCAACAACAAGCTCTGTTAAGCTAGTGCCTAAAGCAATAACCGTTATTGCAATAATCTCTGGAAATATTCCTACTATTTTAGAAATATTAAGCATAGAATCTACAACATATTTTGAACCAACATATATCAATATTGAATAGATTAAAATTAGAAAAACACAAAGATAAGAGTTTGTTTTTATTGGAGTATCTAATTTGGCTGGCTTTGATAACTTGTACTGATAAATCGAATATGCTATATAAAGGATTGCACATAAAAAAGCCTCTAGTAATGTAAAATTACCATCAATTATAAATAAAACAAAAAGGCAAACAACAATAGCAAGCATCCACAAATCTGTCTTTAATGAGCTTTTGTAAATATACTTTGTGCCGTATAAAAAACCAACTGTGCCAATAACTAAAAAAATGTTTGTGGTAACAGAACCAATAATTGTAGGAATAACAATCTCGGAACTTCCTTTTAAAGTCCCATAAATTGAAGAAGCAAGCTCCGGCAGGGTTGTGCCAATACTAACAATGATTAGGCCAATTAAGAATGTAGAAAGTCCCAGGTTCTTACCTAGCTCTTTTGATTTCTCAACAAACAAGTCTGCTGAAAATATCAATAACCCAAGACTTAATAAAAATACAAATAACCAAAACAATAAAGCAAGTAACATAAATCCCTCATTTCTTTACATATGCTTTTATAATTACTATATTTTCTTTTGGCCAATCTTCATGACCAGCATTAACTCCTGTCTCTACAGCTTCTATTGCTTTAACTACTTCCATACCCAAAACAACTTTGCCAAAAACCGCATAGCCAGGATTACTTGATGAATAATTTAGAAAATTGTTATCAACAGTATTAATGAAAAACTGAGATGTTGCAGAGTTTGGAGATTTGGTTCTTGCCATGGCTATCGTGCCTTCTGTGTTGTATAGCCCATTGTTAGATTCTAGGACTATTGGACTGTTGGTTTCTTTTTGAATGCCAGCTGTTGTAAAGCCACCACCTTGTATCATAAACCCCTTCATTACTCTGTGGAAGACTAAGCCATCATAAAAACCAGAATTAACATATTCTAAAAAATTAGTAGTTGTTATTGGCGCATGATTAGTATCAAGCTCAATTTCTATATTTCCTTTTGTTGTTTCTAAAACCACTATTGGATTCATATTTTTGTCCTTTTTAGATATTGAAAATATATTTATTAGCAAAACAATTAAAATGATTGCTAAAATTAAAAAGATAATAACTAATTTTTTATTTTTCATGAAATCGCCTCTTTCTTTTCTAATTTATTAACTATTGGAACAAAATAGTTTTCTATTACAAAATTTATATTATCAATAACCTCATTTAAGGTTTTGGATATTATTTTTTCCCATTCTTTTATTTCTTTTTCTATCTCTTTAATTTTGTCTTTATTTTGTGATTGCGAAATCATATAGAGCCTTAATTGAAAAACAAAATCTAACACATTCTCTTTAATAGACATTAGCTGATATCTTAGCTTTATTGTTTTTTTCGCATTATCATATACAAATCTTGGACGACTATTTTTCTTGTATTCTCCAGAAACAATAGGAGAGATTAAACGATAAAATTTATGTTTTATTTCAGTCATTGTGTTTGCAAGATCTACTGGCTTCTTTATTGGCTTTGCTTTAATATTTATATTCTTTTGAATATTCTTAGTATCTAATTCAAGCCTTGGCTTGATATTTTTTATGCGACTTGGCTTTTTTAGTCTTATTTTTCTGCGATATATTACTGACATAATTTTTCAAATTTAGCCTCTGATGGGAATTGGACCCACGACCTTTTGCTTACGAGGCAAACGCTCTACCACTGAGCTACAGAGGCAAAAGCAATTTATTTTATTTTTGAAAATTTTGTTTTACCATAATAGAGCTTTTCAAGAAGCTTATCTATAGATTTTATTGGCACTCTCTTTTGCTCTTGGCTATCTCTGTCTCTTATTGTTACTGTTTGTTTTTCTAAGGTTTCGTGATCTATTGTTAAACAATAATTACAACCAATCTCATCAAGGCGTGCATATCTCTTACCAATTGAACCTGTTTCATCATAAAAGACATCATATTTTTTGGACTCTTCTTTTAATGTCAAAAAGATTTCTGTTGCTTTCTCTGAAAGACCATCTTTCTTCATTAATGGCAAGATTGCTACAAAGTAAGGAGCAACTTTTGGATTAAGATGCAGGAAGTTTCTTTCCTCTCCGTTAATTTCTTTTATCTTGAAATTATTTTCTAATAAAAGATAAAAAAGACGCCCAAGGCCAATTGAACAAATCTCCAAGACATGAGGTTGTATTCTTTTGCCTTCTTCAGATACAGAAAGGTCTTTCTTTGAGCCTTTACTATGTGCTAAAAGGTCATAATCTGTTCTGTAGTTGACACAAAATAACTCCACCCACTCGTTTTCTGATTTGATCTCACAATCAAAGGTTTGTTTGGAGTAAAAGGAACGATCATTTTCAGGAACTTCCCTAAACCTAATGTTTGTGTGGGAAAAGCCAAGGTCTTCTAAAAATTTCTGAGTAATGTAAAGAGCATAAGTTATTAGATTGCCAGTTGTTATTTTCTTTTCTGTAATTTTTGCAATATTATAGTCTTTTTCTTCCTTGTCTTTTAATAATTTAAATCTAATTTTATATTTACTTATTGTTTCAAGAGATATTGGAGTTTCATTAATCTTGTCTGGATCAAAAAACATCTCTGTTTCTAATTGCTCAAATTCTCTGGATCTTAATAAGCCGTTTCTTGGAGAAATCTCGTTTCTGTAAACTACTCCATGCTGAGAGATAGTTATTGGTAGAGATTGTCTAGATGTTTTATATAATCTTAAAAAATCAAGAAATATAGATTGACAGCTTTCGCCTCTAAGATAACCAACATTTCCTGCAGTTGTTCCAACATTAATGCTTGACATTAGGTTGAATCTCTTTATATCTGTTAGCTTACCTTTACATTTTGTACAAACAACCTTGTTATTATCAATTAATTTTTGATATTCCTCAATAGAAAGATTTTCAGCAACCTCTGTTTTTGTAATTTCTGAGATTAATCTGTCTAAGCGATATACTTGCTTACAACTCTCACAAGTAGCTATCGGGTCATCAAAATTACCAAGATGTCCTGAAGCTATAAACACATCTTTTGGAAGAATAATTGACCCAAAGATTTCTAAAAAATTATTTTTTCTTACAAACTCTTCTCTCCAAAAATTAATAAGGTTTATTCGAATTCTGTTGCCGATTGGCCCATATTCATAAAAGCCAGCAAAGTTATTAGCATAAATCTCAGCAGAAGGAAAGTAAAGAGATCTTGTAGCACAAAACTCATTAAATTTTTCTAAGCGAGTAGCCATATTTTTCACTATTTCATATTATAAACATTTTGTTTTCTATTATATTATATAGTAATAGAATAAAAACATATTTAAAAATGGCTTTTTTCTATTCCTTGTTGTGCAGGGGTTCCCGAGCGGTCAAAGGGGCACGGCTTAGGACCGTGTGCTTAGTGCTTCGCAGGTTCAAATCCTGCCCTCTGCACTTTTTTTAAAAAACTAGTTTTGATTATGGCTTTCTTTTACTCTTTTCATTTTCTCAAAAAAAACATCTATCCCTTTTGAATTTTCAAGTCTTAACTTTGAGAATTTGCTTTTAATAGCCTGATATTCCTTAAGGGAATTTTCAATAGTTGCCAATATCTTTTCTCTTTGCTTTGCAGATAATTTTTTGAGATTTTGCCCTTCATATTCTAAAACTCTTTTATATAAAGAATGAAGTTTATTGCCAACCGCTCTTTCAACAAAATTTTGTGCTGTTATTGTGCTTTTTCTGAATTTTTCAAGAGCTTCTTCAAATTGCAAAACAGATTTGTTTGGTTTCTTGCCAGCCTTTATCTTAGAAATATAATCTAATTCTGCATTGGCAATTGCTTCAAATTTTTGTAACCTGCCATAATTTCTACTTACTTCAGAGAATTTGCCTTTAAGTAAAGATGTACCTAATTTCATTTTCTGTAATTGTATTTTCCAATCTCGTAAATTATTTGCACCTTTAGTTAATTTAGCTTTTACACTTTCAGGAATTGCCGGCTTCTTTACCCTTGTTGGTTTTTTCTTTTTTTGTGTTTTCTCTATTGGCTTTACTCTAACTCCTGCAAACCTTGGCATAATACTTACCTCTTAATTTGTATTAACTATAATAAAATTAATATATATAAAACTATCATTTCAACATAAACTTTTTGATTATTTGAAAATTGTGCCAGTCTCCATATACCATAGATAAAGATCAAGCTCACCAAGAGCAAGGTTGGTTTTTTTTGCAAGAGCCTCTAATTTTTTCTCAATTTTAAGGTAGTTTTCTTTATTCAGGGTTTTTGGCCTTTCTATTAGCTTATTTTCTGCCAAAATATCAATGATGTGAAAATCAATAATCGCATAATCAAAAAAACCGATGTTTCTTAAGAAATGACTAGACTCCTTAAAGCCCAGGCCTTTAATGTTCTTTACAAGCCATTCCCTTCTTTTATACCTGTCTTTTATTAAGAATATTTTGTCTTTAATGTTGTCTTTATGTTCTTGTGCCAAGAAAATAAAATGAGCCCTTGTATTTGGGAACCTGTGGCCGTGTTTTTTAAGAAGGGCAGAAAGTTCCTTTTCTGTGGCAGTCAAGAATAAATCACCACAGCTCTCTTGAATCTCAACAGCCCTTTTGGCATTAAAATTAGCAGTCATCAAACAAAAACAAAGCTCCTTAAAGACCTCGTGATTGCTTTTCTTTTGAAAAGATAAAAACTGCTTTTTCTTTTTCTCTATGTCTTTTCCTAAAGATGAGGACTTTAGAGTATTTATCTTAGAGAGAAGGGATTTCATGTCTGTCCAAGAATTAGTGTTTTTAGGGCAGGGAAGTCATTGTGACTTCCAAACCCCATGTATATTACAAAGACACCTAGCACTTACCTTATAGCCACTTGCCTTAAACTCAGCTACAGGTTCATCGCCTATATTTAGTTTTTTAACATATACAGCTCCATCAATATTTACTTCAATCCATTTGATGTGGTGCTCTTCAGTCATTGGGTGAGTTATTTCTCCAACTCTAACAATAATTGCGTCTCTTGTTTTTTCAATTACTGGAACATGCTTTTCTTTTAGTTGATCTTCACTAGTATTTTCGTGATGAAGGTCCATGTTTTGCCCACAGCACACAAGTGTTCCGCCACCTGCATCAATTACCTCTACAACATTTCCACAGATTGTACATCTGTATATTTCTCCTTTCTTTACCATATTTTATACCCCCTTTAATAATTTTCATCTTGAACTTTAAAATAATTTGTTTCGTGCCCACAAGATGGACAGATCTTTGGTGGCTCTTTGCCTTTGTGCACATATCCACATTTCATACAAAGCCACACAACCTCTTTGTCTTTTTTAAACAGTTTATTTTCATTTAAATTTTTAAGTAATTTTTTATATCTTTCCTCATGATGTTTTTCTGCAATTGCAATCGCTCTGAGTTTTTTTGCAATCTCTGACAAACCTTCTTTTTTTGCTATATCTGCAAACTCAGGATACATTTTTGTATATTCATGGTTTTCTCCAGCAATTGCTGCTTTTAAATGATCTTTTGTATTTCCATAAACTGTTGGAACATCTGTTTCAATAATTATCTCTTTATTTATTTTGTACTTCTTTTTTAATTCTTTAATTAAAACAAATAATTGCTTAGCATGTTCTCTTTCCTGTTCTGCAGTCTCTAGAAAAACATCAGATATCTGATTAAATCCTTCTTTTAAAGCAACCTTTGCATAAAAAGTGTATCTGTTTCTAGCTTGGCATTCTCCAACATATGCTTTTGCTAAATTCTTAATTGTCTTTATTTCCATAAATTAAACCCCCTAAAATATCGCTTACCTGTAAATATATATAAAAGCATAAATATTAAATATATTGTTATAATATATTTATTGTAAAAACATGTGAAAAATATGACAGAAAAAATAATAGAAGCACTAAGCCAAATAAAATTCAAAGCAACAAACATTTATGAATCCTTTACTTGCCCACTACATCGCACAACCAAAACACAAAGAGTGCCAACATTAAAAACATTAAAGGCAAATCTTGATGAATTAACTAGATTATTAAATGGCCTTTTAGGTTATTCTGCTATACAGTTTAATAAAGAAATAGAGCCAGAAAAAATAAGACTGTTCCAAAACAAGTTTATGGAAATTTCAGGTAAACTACAACAATCTATTTTTTTAGAAGAACACACAACAATTGTAGAAAACGATCTAGTAAATATCAAAAATGAAATTGCAACACCTGAAAAATATTTTGGAATCGAACAATCAGTAAAAAACAACATAAACAATTTAATTATCTTTATTGATTATGCAAAGAAACAAATAGATCACAAATATGTTAGCCTAGCAAATCAAAAAAAATCAGTAGAAGAATTATTAAAGACACTTGAAAGAAAAGAACAAACAATTCTTGAACTTAATAAAAAGATCGATGAGCTTAACTGGATTGATGCAAAGGAAAAAGCAAAAGATTCTAGGCTTGCCAATCTAGAAGAAGAATTACTTAAATCCCATAAAGCAAACGAACAGGATCTTACTATTTTAAAGTTACACATTATACAAATTGAAAAAGCACTAGATAATATTTTAAGAGAATCAAAATCATTAACTCAAGATATAAATCATCTAGAAGCAAAAAACATGCAAAAAGAACAAGCATCATTAGAGCTGATTAAAGAATTGAAAAAAGAATTGATTGCAGCAAAATATAATTTAAAAAATAAGTGATAAATAATGTCAGAATTTGACCCTTTTGGAGGGTATTCGCCTCAAGGAAATGAAAAACCAAAATCTAATTTTAAATTGGATAAAAAAACAATGGAATTGATTAAGAAAGTAATTATTTTAATTGTAGTCCTAGGTGTTGTTGGCGGAATTGTTTATTATTTCTTTTTAAATAACATTACAATTTATTTTTCTGTAATAGACACCGAAGGAAAAAGTTTAAATTCTGCAGAAATAAAAATCTCAACAGGGGAACAAAATAAATCAGTCATATATTCTCCAGGAGAGGACATAAAATTAAATAAAAATAAAAAATACAAATATTCGATAAATCTAAAAGGATATAAATCAATTAATGGACAATTGATCCCAAAAGACATAGAAAACACCAATATGACTATTAAATTAGAAAAAAACATAAGGCTAGATGTCCTTTCTTTTATTTGCCCACCAGAGATATTTACTGGGCAAACAGTCAAATGTGAATTACAATTAAATAATATTAGTGAAAATGAAGACTATAATCTAGAAAATTTAATTTTTGAATACAGCCAGCAAAATAAATGGAAGGACTTAAATGATGAAACATTAAGATTTGTAGATGGGTTTAATCAAGACATTCCAATTTCAAAAACAATTGGGCGAAAAACTAAAGACACGGTTTTTGTTTTATTTAAGGTGCCTGAAAATTTTAGTGTCGGAACAACACAAAAAATAATGGCAAGAGTTAAGTATACAGATAATAAAAAGAGTTGTGATATAAAAATATCTCAAGCACCAAACATTATTTTTTCTTCTGAATTAAGTGGTTCTTTAACTCTTGAAAGCGGAAATGAAATTACAAAAATATATACGATTGATAATACTAAAAATAAAGCAGACATTTCTGGCTTAGAACTAAAAATAGATGCAAATTATGAACCCTCAACTAGCGAACCACCTTCTAATATCAATATTAACGACATTTTTATAACAGATTATACATCACTAAGTGTCAATGCATCTTCGCGTTCTGTGGGGCAAATTTCAATTAAGTTACCTGCTAATTTAAGAGCAGGTAAAATTAATGGAACATTAACATTAAACAGCCCAATTTTTTCAGAACCTAAAAAAGTTTCATTTATCATTAATGTAAAAGAACCAGAAAACAAATTTATAATTAGCTTAACAAAAAACACAGAAACATTAACATATGACGCAAATAAAAACATCACTACAATTAAACAGGTTACCTTAAATTTAGATAATAAAAACAAAATTCCAGTCCACATAAATTCTATCTATATTGAAAATTCAACAGGAACAACCGATTGTAATCACTGGATTGTTCTGCCAGTAGAATATAATGGTTATGATATTCAACCAAATAATAATCCCGCGCCTATTATTTTATTACAAGGATCAAACCTTGGTTCTTTAACAACAGTAACCGGATTAAAGATTTGTAATATTAATGTAGATTACAAGCACCCTTATTTAGATGAAAATATTGTAATTAAAAACAAAATACAAATAAGTGTAAATTAAATGGACTATATTGATTGGATAATTTCTAGTGTTTTATATGTAACAGTTATTGCACTAGTGCTTATTAGTTTATTTAATATTTTACCAAAATCAAACAATACAAATACTATAAGTGATTCACTCTACAAATCAACAATTTCACAAATAGTCCCTGTTTACAATGTTTCGATAAATAGAGAGGATTCAGAAATATACCCTTATGTTATTTCAGACATTAATTTTGGCAGAGCAGAAAATATATTTACAATAGATTCAAACAATAATTTGCAATTTGGATTGATTTACGATAAAGATAGATTTTATAATTATGAAACAGACATTAATGCTTTATCAGGCCTAGGAGTACAGTTATTATCAGAAAATTTTAATGACTATAATTATCAAGATACTTTTGATTTAAATTCAGGAACAGCTACGATAAAATCAGGGATACTTGAACTTAATTCAGGAACAATTATTGATTCTATTTTTGAACCAACTAGATATCTTGGCTCTTTTTTAACTAATGCAGAAGACATAAATGTGTATATTAATTTTGGTGATACAAGCGATATCTTTTATTGTAGTTTTAATGCAACAGGAGCGCAACTTTTTAAAATTGGAGAAGAGGCAATTACAGAAAACAACACAACCCCAAAAACCACAAATTGGAGAAAACTAAATTTTGGATATTACAGAGATTTCAATGGATTGTCTTGGTTTTTCTGTGGAATAGACAATAACGCCAACCTCATAAAAACAAGTAGTGTGACTGCTCCAAAAAATGCCAAAATAAGAATAGAAGCAATTGAAGATCAAACATATATTGATGATTTTATGATTTATAAAAGTTTGATAAATGCAATAGACTACAATGGCACAACCCTAAAAACCGATTCTTTAAAAACAACAATAACAACTAACGAAGATATGAATGTGGATTTTTTTGTATTGCCTGAAAATCAAGCAACAGAAGTATTAGAATATTCTTTATCTTTTTCCAATCTGGGAGAACACCTAAACAACCATAATGAAGAACCAATTAAAATTTTCTCAAATGATTTAAATCAAAACAAATTGGTTTTCTTTCCTATGGCTAAAGAATTTTGGATATATAAATACACAGAAGAAAATTCATTGACTATTAATTATAAACTTGTAGATTCATATCCTTCTAATTTCGGCTCTACTGCAGGAAATTGGCAATTTGCTGATTTAAACAAATTATCAGGAAACTATGCTGTGCCAATATCTTTTGTTCCAGATAGTTCTTTTGCTACAACAGACATTGTCTCTTTTGATGTTAATTTTAATAAGGTCCTTTCAGAGATTACACCAGTTAGTGGTTCTGAAGCACCAACCATAAACTTTTGTAATTTTGATGTTTGTATAGATATTACTAACGATTCTAATTTTGTATATGATATTGACACAAACACAGCAAATGTAATTTTTAAGTTCCCTGAAGAAATAGTTACCAACCAACCATTTAACATTATAATTAATTTTAATTATTTTGGTTTAGAAAATCTAGGTAATGTGGTTGGAGAAACAACCTCTCTTGATGGCACCCAACTTACTGCAAGAGAAACTTCTGAAGATGTAAATATTAATGCTAGTGAATTATATCTGTATAATATTTTTAATCCAACTTACCCAGAAATCAAACAAACAATAATCTTTGATGTGTTTGACAATACAGGATTATATTCTCAAGATTGTAATTTTTCTATAGATTACAACTCTCACAACATAATCCTAAATTGCGATAAAAATTATTTACTTAAAGTAAGATATAGATTTGCTGATTTAAATAACACCATTCTAGAATATCCAAAACTTAATATTACAAAAACAAACGAAAGAATTGTAACTCAAGAACATTTTGAGAGCTTGTCTTGTGATTCTTATTTTGTAAATATTAAAAATAAAACACTAGATATTAATTGTGGTATAGGAGGTAATCCTAATTACAAAACTCTAACAAAATATCTTCATAATAATGGATTACTAGAAAATGCAAACATATATATAAAATAAAACCTAATCACATTATTGCCCTAAGAACAAGAACAAGAATTGCAATACCTAAAGACAAACCAATAACAGCCTCTGGAGTCAATTGTGGACCAGCCACAGATTCCTTGAATTTCATTATACCTATAGCTGAACTTGGACCTTGATTTGTATTTTTAGAATATTTCATTTTCATAAATTTATCACAATTTAAATAGAGCTATATATAATTAAAGAAACCAAAACCTTTTATATTAATCTATTTTATATTTTATTAGAGTTGAATTGGTATGGCTGAGCAGAAAAAGCAATCAGAATATAAGTGGCTTGTAAGAATATTATTTCTATTAGTAATTATAATTGCAGCATTATTTGTATTTATATGGACAGGGACAATGAGATGCAGATCAATTCCTGGTGGCTGTAACATATACTGGAGCGTTATGACCTTAGTTACTGGCAAACAACAACCTAGTGTTCTGATATTATATGACCCTACAGATCAAAAAGGGCTAGGCAATCCTGAACTATTAAAAGATTTATTAACAGATAGAAAAGGTGTGGCAATACATCCTACGCTAGCAGATATTCGGTACCTTAATTCTGAACAATTAAAGAACGTAAGTCTTGTAATTGTAGAAAAATCCAGAAAGATTTCAACACTTCAATTAATGACTATGCTCAACTACATCTCACAAGGCGGAAGATTAGTTTGGATTGGAGATGCAGGAGTAGAGGCTGACACAGATAGAGGAGATATGCTATATGTTGGCCCCGAAAATGATAGAAACAATGGATGGGTAAGATTAACAGACACAAATAGAGTTATATTTTTTAACAGGGCTCTAGGGGTTAATTTTGTTACAAATTTCTGTGATGTAAGAGATTGCCATGTTGGAGACAAATATACTGGAAAGTTAATGCCAAGCTCTGATACCCACCCATTAGTTTATGGTTTAAAATCAAATCTCCCAATCTATGACAATTATTCTATAGTAACTTTGATTGAACCAAATCCTGTTCCATTAAAGATAGATTTTGGATCTAATCTTAGAGATACTAAAAATCGTGCTTATGGGGACATATTTGATGCTATAGTTACTAGTAATTCAAATAGAGTTGCTTACTACGCTATTCCCCCAGAATATCTAGCAGAAGAAAGAGATGGAGATAACAAATATTATTCTATTGTTTACAATATGTTTGAAGGAATGGTAAATTGACATGACAAAATCTTTTGAAGTCGCAATTTCTATAATCTTGCTTTTATTTTTTGTTTTTTTTTTATTTGAAGCTATAAATCAAAATAATTTTGAAAATCCCATACCCGATGAAATAAAAACCATAATCTTATTAGAAGCAAGAGACCCTGGATTTAGGGATCTTGTCTCAAATTCAGAAGTTGATAATGTCTATTCTCTGCTTTATCCACAAATTGACTATAGATTTAATGTAAGCATTTGTGATTGGCTAAATAGTAATTGTGAAAATAAAGAATTAGATAATTTCAAAAAGAAAAGAGAATATGTGTATTTCTTTTCAGATATTAACAAAACACTTCATATTGAATTAGATTAAAGGAGTTAGATAATTTTGAATAAAGGATTTACATACATTATAACTACAATGCTACTTATAATACTTATCAGTGGGGTTGTTATTGTTTCTAATTATAACAGCAACAAAAATAAAACACATCCTGTAGCGACACTTGCAAAAAACTATGAAAACGAGTTCTTAAATATTTTAGAAACAGGTTCAACTGTTGAAAACATTAATCTGTTAAACTACAGATATAAGAAATTTATTAACAGCAACAACTATGATGCGAAAATATGCAATCTTATTACTACAGAAAATGGCCTTATAGCAAGCAATTTCATGGACCAAAATTGCGATTTAATAATAAATGGAGAAAAACGACAAACAATTACAGAAAACGACACAATTATAACAGATATATTTATAAATGATACGAATATATATTTATGTAGCTGTCATTACAAGGCAGGCGAGAATATCTATTATATAGATATCTATAATGAAAATTCAAAAACCATATTTAAAAACTAGAGGAGATATTATGAAAAACGTTACTGAACTTTTAAATAAAATAGAAGAAAAAACACACATAATTGTAGCAAAATTAGAAATATTAAGATTTGCAGAAGAAGATGTTCAAACTATTAAAAAATCATTAGAATCAATTAAAAAGAAGCTTGAAGGTGGAGAAATAAGTAAATTTTCGTATGCTACTATGTTAGAATTAAACAAGAAAAGAGCAACAGAAAACACCAATTCTAAAAAGAAAACCTGGGATGAAATTGCAGAATCAATAAACGAAATAAGCGATTTATTAAATGAATTAAAAGATACATTCAATAGTAAAACTGAATTTGAAGGAATTGATGAGATTAAAATAGATAAATCATAAATTATTTAAAAATAGAACATAAGATGGGCCATGAAAATACCAAATCGAAAAGATACATCGAAACTTTATGACCTAATTCTTAATCTTAAAAATATCGAAAACCAAAGAACTGCAAAAGAAAAAGAAATATTAGATAAATTTTATAATCAAGAAATAGATTCTAAAAAACTAGTTTTAAAATTAAAAAAAGAAAAACTATTTTCTAATTCTAAAAAGTTAGATTTAAAATTTATTAATGCGTTTCTGGAATATAGCAAACACCTAGAACATATATCAAAAAACATAAATGTAACTACAGTTAACAAATATAAATTAAGTAAAAGACCAGCTCCTTTTATTTTAGGGTTAAAAAAATTATTATCTTCAAATACCAAAGAAACCAAAAAAAAGAAATCTGCAAAAACAAAAATAGTAGAAGTAAACCCAAGTGAAAAAAAACAACACAAAAATATATTACAGAGTTTTTTTAGAGATCGTAAGCATAAAGAAACAATCAAAATTACAGAAAATTTAAATCCTTTGCCTTCTTTTGAAGAACCAAAAGAACTGTTGCCTGAAAACTACCAAATATTAATTGAAGGCTATGCATATGCATTTATTGAAGAAAAGGACGGAATAAAACGATATATTGTTGCTGAACCAGAATTAACGGCAGCAGAAGAAAAAATACTTGCTGAGACAAAACAAGAGCTAATAAATAAAATATCGCTTATTGAAATAAAAGATGAATCAGAATTATTAAAAAGAATTGATAAAATATTTACTAAAAAAAAACTTACGCCTCAACAGAAATCAAAAATAATGTATTATGTAGGCAGACAAATTAAAGGATTAGACATTATAGAACCATTAATGCACGATCCTTTAATTGAAGATATAGAATGTGATGGAACAGGCATCCCTATATTTATTGTTCATAGAAAATATGGGCATCTTGAAACCAACATATTATTTAAAGACGAGAAAGAATTACAACAGTTTGTAATTAAGATGGCACACTTAAGTAAAAGCTATGTATCCTATGCTAGCCCATTACTTGATTCTATTCTTCCTGATGGTTCTCGTGTTAATGCCATATTGACAAGTAATGTTTCAACTAGAGGACCAACATTTACAATCAGAAAATTCCCACAAAAGCCATTAACTGCAATTGATTTAATTAATAGTGGCACATTAAACCCAATGCTTGTTGCTTATATTTGGACAATTATGGAATACCAAAAAAATGCATTAATAATTGGTCCAACCGCAGGTGGTAAAACAACATTATTAAATGTCATTACTTCTTTTATCCCACCTGGAAAAAGAGTTGTTTCAATTGAAGATACTAGAGAAATAAATTTGCTTTTAGATAACTGGGTTCCACAAATTACAAGGCCTGGATTTGGGCCACCAGATGGCACAGGTAAAAAATATGGGGAAGTTACGATGCTTGATCTTATTAAAGAATCGTTCAGACAAAGACCAGATTACTTAATTGTAGGTGAAGTCAGAGGAGAAGAGATGTCTGTCATGTTTCAAGGTATGGCATCTGGTCACTGTTGTTTGTCTACAGTTCACGCAAAAAGCTTAACAGACCTTGTAAACAGGCTTATAACGCCTCCAATTTTTCTTGAACCAGCACTATTAACTTCTCTTGACCTTGTTATTATTACTGGCTTTGAAGGTAGTAGCGATATAAAAAGAACAATTAAAGAATTAGATGAGATTAAGGGATTTAATACTAAAGACAATAAAATAGAATATACAGCAATATACAATGTTTATGATAAACCTCAAAAAAAGGAAGGAGATCTATTCACGCACGAACTGCCAATAACTTACAAAAGTGAAATTTTACAATCTATTGCAAAAGAATATAATATAAATATCAATAGTTTATTAGATATGATAAACAAAAGAATCAAATTTATAGAAGAATTAACAAAGAATCCACCAAAGGATTATGTTGAATTTAAAATTGCAATCAATAAATACAAATCACAAGAAAAAACAATTACTAATTAATTTACTTAAAGGGGTCTCTTCTATTAAACAGATATTCAGGGTCTATTTCTTTTGATTTTGTGTTTTGTTTTGGTTTCTTTTTGATTTTGATTTTCCTTACTAAGGTAATGCCAACAAGAATTACAATAGTTGCAACAATGATATAAATAAAATATTTTGTGAAGTCGTGTGTTTCAATCTCTTTAATTCCTGCTTCTTTTATTTTTTTAACTTGGGTTTTAGCAAGTTTTATCTTGCTAATACTTTCTTCATATCTGCCCTTGTTATATAATTCCTTTATTTGAGAATAATTTTGACTTAGTTCTGATACTGTTTTTGCATCTTTCCATAAATTTAAATTTTCCGAACTTAGAATGTGATTTATTGAATTATCCAAGGTCCCTTTTAAGTCAGCACTATAGTTATATAGCAAAGATTTTGCAATATAATAATTTTGCCTAGTTTCCAAAGTTTGTTGTAAGATCTCTAATGGGCTATTTGGTCCTGCTTTTTCAAAATCAGCAATCACCAGAGAATAGAACTGATTTGTTGATGCAAGGCTATCTGTTATTGTAGCGACACTACTATTTAAGTTGCTTGGTGCTTCGATATAGCTCATTATTATCTTTTTTGTGGTTTCATCTAATTTTTTATCAGCAACTACCACTTCAACAATCTCATTTGTCGAATCTCGGTAATTTACAGAAGAAGAAACAATGTCGTTATAGCCTTTAAATGTGTTTTTATATGATAATATCAAACTATCTGTTTTTGTACAATCAGTAGTGTCTAAAAATACTGATTGTTCTTTTTGTAATTTACTAAGCTTTGTTTTCATATCTTGTAATTGATTGATTAATAATTCTAATTTATCTTTTGTATTTTGACATTTTGCAGTTATTGAAGAAGAGTAATTTGACTTAATTATTCCTTCTATTTTTGCAGATTTTGATTGCAAAATAATATTTAAATTATCTATCTTATCAATTAATTGCTGAGATAAATAGTTATTTCCGCTTTTGGTTTTTATGTTTCTATTAAGTAAAGCAGTTTTAATGATATTTTGGGTGCTGGTATTTCTCTCATAACTTACAGAGCCGTCATTGGATTCTATAGGCAAAAACAGCACAATATTTGATTCTGAATCAACAATATTTAGTGTATAATACTCGTGATTATCGCAATTAATATAATAGACACTGCCAGGATCTAAATATTCGTTTTGCAACATATATTCTTTTGCAATATCCTGTGCAGAATATAAAGAAATGGCATGCGCCAAAGGAATAATTAACAATAAAAATATAATTGCTATAATTTTTTTCATTTTTCCTCTTTTTTAAATATTTTATCAAACAGATATATTGTTACAGCAAATATTAAAAAAACTATTGATAAGCTTGTATAAGCCAAAGACGAAAACACTAATGCAAAGAAAAACGCAAAGTTGCTTTCTATAAATCCCATAAACGGAATTGATTTTATTGCATCTATGATTTTTACTTTAATAACTGGCGCATCAAGCTCAGGCATTAGTTCTTTTATTTCTTCAGTTGTTTTATTTGCTGCTGCAGAGTATTTTATATTTTCCATAAAATCCGTAAAGTTAGAAGATGTTTCGTCTGTTTTTGATCTTAATGCAGAATACTCTTTAGATTCCATGATAAATTTTAAATTGGACAAAGTACATTGCTGGTTAATTGTGTAAGATGCACTAATCCAAGGATCCAAATCATCAGCAACAAATAAATTTACTAGACCTGCTTCAAATTCTTCTACTTTTTTACTTTGTTCTGGAAGAATATACAATGCAGAAGAGATAAACAGTCCTATTACTAAAAAAATAGTTAATTTAGATAGGTAATTTGTTGTTTGGTTAAACATGTTTTTTTCTGATGTTTTTTTAGCTATCAAACACAAGATAAGATGTGCTAAGATATACAATATTAAAAACAAAACAAAATAAATTTTAATTTTTAAAAAAATGATTGCAAAAATCAAAGACAAAAACAAACCAATACCAACTACAATTAAACTTTCTTCTTTTATAGAGTTGTAAATTATAGATAAAATAATTATTGAGGTTATTGGGAAAAAAATTGCAAAAATTAAGAAATTTAGAGAAAATATAGAGTTAAGTATTGTCGCTAAATCAAATACTCTAAATGCATAAACTGTTAGTTTAGAAGATATCAAAAAATAAATCCAAAAAAAAGAAGAAAATGCTACAATTAATAATTTTAATAGTAGTTTTGAATTAAATCCAACTGCCCCTTTCTTATTTATCATAAATCCCACTATTCAATTATTTCATTTATGTTTATTAGATCTATCATTTCTTTATTTTCTTTATCATAAACAAATGTTGTTTCTGCCTGAGAAACAAAAGAATCTTTTTTATCTATTAACACAGGATATGCAGATATTGCCTGTGCTTTTAATAACTCTCTAAATGCAACTTTTCTATCAAAGCTTGAAAGCTCTTTGCCAACCCAAAACTCTGAGAATGCCATGCCGTTAAAGCTTTTTATTTCCTCTAGTATCTTTCGAGCATTAGGGTTTCTAACAGAAACATCTTCTTCAAAAATAAAGATATATACATTATTTCCTTCTGTTACAAATCCTTTGCCAGTACTAGAGAATGGCTCTATTGCAAACCAGGATTCTATGTCTGATAATTTTATATTAATGTTATTTTTTATGTTTGGTATTGATGGTTGATTGTGAGTTGTATATCTTGTAATGGTATGACCTGTTAGATTACTTACTGGCTTATAGCCATAACTTGTTATGGTTTCTTCTATAATTTCTCCGATTTTTGAAATAGTTACTGTGTGCGGATTATTAAAGATATAGTCTTTGGATTTTAATAATGCCTTATCACTTGACTCTTTTAATTTTTCATGAGCTTTAGAGAAAATGAAAGTTTGAGAAGAATCAGTAATGTAGCCATCAATTGAGACGCCAACATCGACTTTTAGAACATCTGTTTCTTTAAGAATTACTTGCTCTTCAGGGCTATAAGAGTTGTGAGCAGCCTCATGGTTTATTGAAAGATTAACTGGCCAAGCAGGCACTGCATCTTGCTCTTTTATGTAATTTTCTATTTGTGTTCCTATCTCTAGAAAAGAAATGCCTGGTTTAATTATTTTTTTTGCAAGTTTCTGTGCTCTATTGTTTATATTTCCTGATTTTTTTAATATGTCTATTTCTGTTTTGTTCATTTTTTTTCTTCTCTATTTGTTAAAAAAACTATAGCAATAAATGCAATAACAAACCCAAAATATATTGGCATATCTGGGATTGGAACATTCTTTTGTGCTTGTTTGATCATGAACCACACTTGCCCACTATTATTTATTGGTTTTTCATCAGGTGTTAATACTGTTGCTCTAATAAGGTGTTGAGCAGTAGAAGCATTAGTGTCTGAAATTGTAACATTAACTAAGACATTTGTAGAATCGTTTGCTCCAATAGGTATATTTTGATAAGTTTTCTCAAAAAGTATTACTGCATTAGGATTATATACTGCTACATTTAAATCTACAGATTTTGATGAACTATAAGTATTAACAACAACAACATTTACTTCAAAATTAGTGTCTTCAAGCACTACTTTTGGTGCAGTAATTTCACCTACATAAAAATCGGCAAAAACAGCACCACACATTAATACTAAAAATGCAAATATGAATATTTTTCTCATATATTTATTCCCCTAAATATATTATAGTAAATATAAAGATAATAAGGTTTATAAAATTAGCTAAAAAAGAAAAAAAGAGAATTAGTTGATCTTGGAATCGTAATTTCCTGCATTTAAATCCTTTAAAGCCTCTGCTGGTGTTTTTCCATCAATATTAACTCCAAGAGATCTACAGGTTCCAAAAACTTCTTTAATTCCTGCTTTTAAACTTCTTGCACTTAATTGGCCATACTTTGCTTTTGTTATTTTTAGAATCTTATCAAAAGTTAAGTTCCCTGCAGTTTCAGTTCCTGCTTTCCCTGAGCCTTTTTTAATATTTAATTCTTTTTTTATTAATGCACTTGTTAATGGAGCTCCGACTTCAACAGAATAGCTTTTATCTGAATTAATATGGACTTTAACAGGCACTTGCATACCCTCTAATTCCTTTGTTACTCTGTTTATTTCTTTAACAACTTCCATTGTGTTAACACCCATTGGCCCTAAAGCTGGACCAAGTGGTGGACCTGCACTTGCTTTTCCTGCATCTACTAAAACTTTTATTGTTGGCATATATTTTTCACATCCCTCTTTAGTTTAATAATTTAATATTTTCTGCTTTCATAGTTATTGGAACTTTTACTGTTGCATCAAACAACTCAATAACCACTTCTTCTTTTGCAACATTTACTCTTGTTACTTTTGCTCTTGAGCCTTTAAAAGGACCAAGTATTATCTCTACTGTCTGGCCTGGCTTAATAGAACTCATTAATGGTCTGGATTCCAGGATTCCAGCTATTTCTTTAATATCAATATTTCCTGTAACCATTTGCCCACCCTTAATGTGTGGCACATTATGAATCAATAGCTCTACTGTCTTTTCCTCTTGTGCTTCTATCAAGATATAGCCTTTAAGATCTGCCATCTCCACTAAAGAATAAACAGGAAGCCCTTCTTCTTTTATTCTATGGTGAAGAATATCAATAACAACTCTTTCTTGACCAACCGTTGTTCTAACTGTAAATATCATACTTTCCCGCCTATTATGTTCATAATTATTCTTACTATAAAACCAATAACTCCTATAACAATCATTCCAATACCTACAACCTTTGCCATTGACCAAAATTCCTTCTTGCTTGGTTTCTTAGAAATTAATAAAATTCTTTTTGAAGATTCAAAAAATTCTTTTATCTTATTTGCCATTTATTATTCACTTTTAAATTTTTTCAATATCTAAATCTAAGTTTCCTTTTTTATTTGTGTTGTTACCTACAATATCACTTAAGTATGGAATATCAGCACCTGCAATTACTGCCATAACTTTAATTGAATTTCTTGGCATATCCTCATCAACCATCGCCCCCCAGATTATGTGGGCATCTTGGCTAATCTTTGATGCTACTGTTTCAACTATTAGCTCCGCTTCTTTAAGAGTCATGTCTTGGCCACCCAAAACATTTACTAAAGCTTTTTTTGCATTATTGATCTCTATATCAAGCAATGGAGAGGTTAATGCATCTTCTACTGCTTCCATTGCTCTTGAATCATTGTTGTTTTTATTTACTGAGCTTTCACCCACGCCAATCATTGCAAGACCGCCATTTGAAAGTATGGTTTTTAGATCAGCAAAGTCAAGATTAATTATTCCTGCTTTTGTTACTAGTTCAATTATTCCTTTAACTGATTGTGTTAAGATCTTGTCAACCTCTTGAAAAGCGATCTGCAAAGGCAAATCTGGAGCAATCTCTAAAATTTTGTCATTTGGTATAATAATCAAAGTATCGACTTCATTCTTTAATCTTTCAAGACCAGTTAATGCATTTTCAATTCTTTGCTTTCCTTCAACAGCAAATGGCAAGGTTACAACTCCTATACAAAGTGCTTTCTTTTCTTTAACAATTTTAGCAACCTCTGAAATTGCCCCTGTTCCTGTTCCGCCACCAAGGCCACAAGTTACAAAAACCATGTCAGCATCTTTTAATACATTTTTAATTTCTTCTTTTGATTCTTCTGCTGCCACTCTTCCAACCTCAGGGTTTGATCCTGCACCAAGGCCTCTTGTGGTTTTTTTGCCAATTAACATTTTCTTGTCTGCTCTAATCTTTAATAATGCCTGGGCATCGGTATTCATGGCAATCATTATTGCTCCTTCAATACCTGTCTGATTCATTCTGTCAAGGCTATTGCCACCAGAACCTCCAACACCTACAACATAGATGTTTGGAAGTGATGCTTTTAAAAACTCCTCTAGTTCTTCATCATCGCTTCTTTGTACTTTTTCGCTGTTAGCATCTTGTGCAACAACCCTACTGCTTTGCATTCCTGACAAAATTCATTCCCCCCTGGCTTATTTATCTTATCTTTAAACATAAAATATAAATATTATATAAAAAGAGATATATTATTTATAGATAAGAAACCTTTAAATATAAATCTATTTTATGATATATAGAGAATAATAACTAAAATTATGTGAAATATATGATAGATAGAGAAATTCAAAGAATTGCAAAAGATATAAAAGATATAAAAATACAGGGTGCTAGTAAGATTGAACTTGCAGCAGTAAATGGCATAAAAGAACACATATCTAAAAGCAAACTAGAAGGAAACGACTTTTTGGGAGATGTAGTAAAAAACATAAACCATTTGATTTCTCAAAGACCAAATGAGCCAAAACTTAGAAATTCTCTTTCTTATATTTGGCACATGGCAAACAAATATCCTAGCATGACAAATAGAGATGTTTTGATAGACTATATTGAACACTATGAAAGAAACACAAAAAAAGGCAATGATCTTATTGCTGAATATTCTGCGCAGTTAATAACAAACGGCTCAAGAATACTTACTCATTGCCATTCTAATCTTGTAGAAATGGCATTTAAAAAGGCTTATGATAATGGTATTGACTTTGAAGTCATATGCACAGAGACCAGACCAAAATATCAGGGAAGAATTACTGCCAAAGCTTTATGTGAATATGGCATAAAAACCACACAAATTGTAGATTCCTCTGTTGCATCATATCTTAAAAAAACAGATTTGTTTTTGACAGGAGCTGATGTTGTTCTTCATAATGGTTCTATCATGAACAAGATTGGAACACACACAATTAGCATTGCAGCCAAGCATTTTAAGACACCACATATTGTTCTAACTTCAACTCATTGTATAGAAACAGATATTTTTGTTTCTTTAAATGAAACTGTAGAAGAAAGAGATACTGATGAGGTTTGGAAAGCAGAAGACGGCAGGCCAAAAAATCTTGTGCTTAAAAATCCATCTTTTGATATCACTCCAAGCGAATTAATTGATAAATTTATAACAGAAGAAGGGGTGTTCTCTCCAGAGACTCTTGCTATCTGGAACAGAAAAAACCAGAAATGATGTTATTCCTTATACCACTTTTCATATTGTTTGTGATTACAAACTTTAAAAATCCATTAGGCCTGTTTGCTTGGTGTTTGTGATTAGCTCGTCTTTTGAGATGTCTAACTCCCCAAGTATTGGAAGTATTGCAGGAACTAACTGGTTGTTAATGTAATAATCAGAATCATAATCTTTTTCCTTAACAAATTCAGCAATCTGGGACTTGTCAGAAATTGTCTTTCCTGATTTGTCAGTAATAATATATTCTACAAGATCCCCAACCTTAAATTTCTTACCTGCTTTCTTTGCGTTCTTTACTGCTGCCATTGCAGGATTAAGAGTCTTGTAGCTTTCTAAGGACTTGTGAACAAAAGTCTGAATAATCAATTTAGAATTTGGAATTTCTTTTTTCTTTAAATCCTCAATTATTAACTGCACATACTTTAGTGCTTTCTTTGAGTCCTGCTCTTTTAAAACAAGTTTTAAAATTTCTTTTTGTGTTTCCTTAACAAGAGGACACCAATCATGCCTTACATACTCAAAGCCTTTTATCTTGAGGTTTCCATTATAATCAAGAAGAGCATATTTCTTCTTTGCTGCTCTTTCCTTGTCTCTTGCACGCACAAACAATCCTGATAAATATATGTCTTCTAGTTCTAGATGCATAGCCTTAGGAATAATAGAATTAACATAATTTATGTCTTCCTTTAGTTTTTCAACATTTCTAAAATCAATAAAACAAGAATCTGTGTCTCCATAAATTACTAGATAACCAAGCTTTTCAAATTCTTTAATAACTTCTTGAATCTTGGATCTCACTAGATGATACATGATTTCAAGAGATGGCTTAGAATACCAGCGAGCACCAGCAAAGCCCATATAGCCATAGGTTGATGCTAAAAATATCTTTAAGGCATATTGTTTAGCATACATGTTTCTGTATTCTTGTGTGTCTTTAGATAGTTGTTTTGCTTTTTCTTTATAGCCTGCTCTTAAAGCCAATAATTCTTCTAATATCTCTGGAACAAAGCCTCTTTTATTCTTGCATATGTAGTGGCCAGCAATAACATTTGTTTTTTCACAACAAGAACAATCAACAGTTTCTGGAGAAATATTATAGGACATCATAATTGATATGTGATAGCTTCTAAAATCCAGAACTGCTATGTTCTTGTGAAGGCCAGGAATCGGGGCTTTAACAAAAGCTCCACTAAAGGTGTGTTTCTGTCTTTCTGCAATTTCTTCTCCTCTTGGCTTGTTTGGAATAATCTTGTTTTTATTATAATAATATTTGAAAAATAATCTTTCAACCATTGCTCCTGCAGAAGAAAAAACAATGTCATTAACAGGGTAGTTAATAAAATCAGAAATTTCAAAAGCAATTGGAGTGTAGTTGTTTGCAAGTTCTAAAGTTGCTAAAATATCATCAAGATTATAATCTATGATCTTGTAATATTTATCTGAAAGATAATATTCTCTCATTTCTTTTGGAGTAAGTGTAAGCTTTGGATTTCCTGTCAGTTTTGAATACAGGGAATTTAAATCTAGCTTAGGGTAATTAAAAACTTGAAGATATCTTAATAATCTCATTAAGGCATAGATGTCTATATGAACAGTTCCTTCAAGATTTACTTTTTTGTGTTGTGATCTTGAAAAGACCAACCGACTATTTGAGAATTTTAAGTTTTTTCCTGTTCTTGCCTTGTAGGTTTTTTCTAAATATTCGAAATCAAATATGCCATTGTAGGTGTAAACAATATCTGGGTTTTTAGAATTTACATATTCTGTAAAACCATCTATTAACTTTGCTTCATCATTAAAAAGCCTAATGTCTAAAAACTGATAATGTTTTTTTAACTCTTCTTTTCTTTTTTCAAGATCGTCTTTTTTATCTATTAAAAAGAATACTGCTTTGTCTTTGTTTGTATCAGCATAAGAAATTGAAATTATTTTGTCAACGCCTGGTTTTGGAAAAGACAGATTTTCAGGAACTAGCACTTCTATATCAAAGACACAGGACAATAGGCCATCTAAACCCATATCTGATTTTGGGATAATGTCTGTTATCTTTCCTTGATCATCTAAAGTATAATCTACGAGTTTAAAATTACTTAGGCCTTTATCCATTAAGAACCTATAGACAAAAGGAATGTCATATTCAAACAACTTATATTTCTTATCTGGGAAAGCGTTATTTTCAAGAATATGATTTCTGGTCTTTACTAAATCTTCTACTGTTTCAAAAACCAGCTTGTAGGTGTTTTCTTCTTTTTGAATAATTCCTAGAACATTTTCCTGGGTTTTTAGATTTTCAATATCTTCAGAATTAAGTTTTTGGTTTAAAGAAAGATAGAAGTAGGGTTGATAGTCTACTGGATAGGTTTCTTTTTTTTGATCTTTTTTAATAGTTACAAAAAGTTGGCTTTCTTTGTAGTAGGCATCAATAAAAATTCCTGTGTTTTTTTTTAATTCTTGATTATTTTCTTGTTTTGGTGTTTTTTTAAATATATTGAACATAATTAAAAACTATTTAAAAATAAGAAATTATATAAGGCTTATAAAGAAAATTAAAGCCATTAACAATAAAGTTAATGCAATCTTGTAGATTGGTTTTTTAACTTTAAATCCAATTTCTGTAAACTCGTAAAGCATTATTATCCAATAAACAATCATGAATATTGTTAATAAAAATAATAATATTAAGCCAATTGTGTTTGCGAATGTTAATTCTGGGAATAGTGTTGTGCTGTTTATTAAATTTGGGTTAACTGCAAGCATTTGAAGAGAAGAAATCAATGTTGGAAATAATGTAAAGACAATCAATGTACAAAGAATTGTGTAGATGATTGATGTTGCTCTAAATGCAGCAATTGTAGAAAGCACTTTTTCATAAGGCCTTTTTGGAAGATCTTTTTGCCCTCTTATAAAGTACATTATTAGAAAGATTGCTAAGCCTAAGAGTAGCCATGTTAGAATAACTCCTGTTAGAAACTGATTAAGTATATAAAAGCCTATATCTTGGCCTTTTAATAGCAAATAAATCAAGATATTAACAATAATTGCAAAAAGAACAATCAATATACTTTCTCTTATATTTATTTTATTATAGAAATAATCAATTATTGCTTTTGGTCCTCTTTTAGGCTTATAGACCTCTGGTAAGTTAGTTTCAGTTTTTCTAGCTGCTGACATTATTTCACCAAATTTAATATATTTTATCTAAATATATTTAGATAAAAGAATATATAAATGTTATGAAAAAGAAGAAAAAGAGATTTAAAAAATAATGAAGCAAGAAATGCTTGCCTCATCTAGATCTTGAAGAATAGATTTTATCTACGGTATTATGCCTGGGGTTGGTGGTCTTACTGAACCTCCTCCACCTATATTTTCGTCTCTGCCTATTGGATCTATTGGGTTTGCTGATACCCCACCTATAATATAGCTTCCTGCAAATATATCGCTATCTTCATATCCTTCTTTAACAGCTATTGCTTTGAGAGTAGTAGTTTGGGTAATTTCTATTGCTCTATTTTGATATATAGCACTTGCTGTTGTAGGTGTGGAATCATCAGTAGTATAATAGATTGTTGCACCTTCTGTTGCACAACTTAATGAAACAAATATAGATCTATTAGACACAGCAGATCCTGGATTTGCTGTAGGGGTTTCTACTTTTAATCTTTTTGCATTTGTGTTTGAGATGTTTTCTAAATTTATATATTTATTATCTGAAGTTATTAGAACAACAGTTACTTTTGAATCAGTAACTCCTAATTCTATATAATTTTCTAAATCAAAAGTATTAACTCCTTCTTCTAAAATTATTGGCGTATTAAATGTTTTTTCTTCACTTTCTTTATTTTCTGAAACAATCTTGTATTTTGTAATTTCTATGTTTTGTGATTCTAAATCTGCTGGTGGACTATATCTAAATTTAACAACCCCAGCATCTATTTTTTCTGGATAAACAAAATCGCTTGCATTATATTTTGTTTCAGTTACTGTTTGGGCTTGGTTTACTCCTTTGTCTGTGTAGCCACGACCCCAACTTAGTAATATTCCTCCTAAAATTACAGCAACAAAAACTAAAAGTACAGTTATGATTATTGCTGATACTCCTTTATTATTTAATTTTTTCATATTTTATCTAATCTCCTGTATTAAATATTAAATAAGGATAACCATTATTTTTGTTTGGATCAATTGCCCAAACATTTGTAAAGTCCCAACCAACATAAGTTTGTTGTTGTTTCATTTCTTCTGTTGTTTTACCTTCTCCTCCATCGCTTAATAGAGTTTCTGAAATATTTGTATCCCAATAGCTACCTGTAAAAGCCCCATTTTCATTATATCCTAATAATCCACCAACTGATGAATTTCCCGATACTTCAACGGCTGCATAACTCGAAGTAATTATGTCTGTGCCCTCATTAGAACCAATTAAACCACCTACAAAATTATAACCAGATATTTCACCAATAGAATAACAATCAGATACACTTCCAGAGGCTAATTGACCTATAAGACCACCTATATATTCCTGATCATCCCCAAGTATGGAGCAAATCGCATAACTTTTTTTGATGTCCCCCCCTTCAGAATAACCAATAAGTCCACCTGTTTTTCCTTCAACTTGATTAAATATAATTTCTCCAGTAGCAAAACAATTTTCAATTGTATTTGTGTATGAACTATACCCTATTAATCCTCCAACATAACCAGATCCATATACTTTTCCGGTAGCATAACAACCACTTATTCTTTCTGAAGAACTATATCCTATTAAGCCACCCATATATGACCTTGCCGGATTTAAAGCACCTACTGTCGCAGAAGAAAAACTATCTTCTAATATGCCCCCTTGATCTTCAGAAAATATTCCAATTAGCCCACCAGCAAACCCATCCACACTTATATTATTAACAATTACAGAACCCTTTGAATTACAATTTGATATATAATCAAAAGTACTATATCCAATTAGTCCTCCTACAGCCTGTTTAGCATTTGTTGTTCCTTGCGAACTTATATTAGAAATGTTATTATCTGCACTATATCCTGTTAAGCCACCAACATATTCATAGCCTGTGATGTTAAAATCAATTATTGTTAAATTTTTTATAATAGAAAAATCTATATATCCAAATAATCCAACATAGGATGTGGTTGGTCGATTAATATACATATTACTTATTTTGTGATTTTGACCATCAAAAATGCCATTAAAACCATTTTCAAAATCAGTTCCGATTGGCTCCCAGCCTTCTTCATCTCTTCTTGAATAACATTTAAGATCTATGTCTTTTCCAAGAACATAATTTGCATCAAGATTTAACCTTACTGCATTTAAGTCATCTGCATTACATATTACTATCGGGTCTTCTTCTGTACCTGTACCACCAGAAGAACAAACCATGTCTGGATCTCTAACACTAATATCTATGTATTTGTAATCAGCTGTTATTAGCTTTAAATCTACCTTGTCTTTAACACTATGCTCATATAAACAATCAAGCACCAAAACATTTTGAGAATTTGCAGAAAAAGTAAATGGCGTCTCAAGTTGTATTGGTTCCATGCCTGAAACATTTGCAATCTTATAACCAGTAATTGTTATTTCTTTATCTTCAATATCTGCAGGAGGATTATAATTAAATAACAATACTCCATTTTGCATCTCTTTTGGATAAATAAAGCTTTCAGCATCTGAAACAGTAAACTTGTCTATATCATTAGTTCTTTCAAGGCTCTTGTTTGTGTGTTCCCGACCAAAAGACAATATCATTAAAACTAAAATAGTAGATATTACAATTAGAATTATTACTGTAACAATCGGTGTTATACCTCGTTGTTTGATATTTTTAGAAAAATTAGTCATATTAATCGAATTATTATAAGCTAAAAACATATTTAAATATTACTTATTTTTTAAAAGCTTTTATAAATTTTTATAACACTATATTCTATTAATGAAAACTAAAAAACAGGTCTTTTCTAAACCATTTAATCTAGTTTATGAAAATAACTATCCTGATCTACTTGTAGGACCTGGTTTTTTTACAGAACAAACAATAGCAACATCTTCTGACCCTAAGGCCTGGGTTAAACAAAAACCAGAAGAGATAGAAAAAGAAAGAGCAAAGCAAGTCTTTACTTTCAAGAGCTTTAAAAAAACAGATGCCACAAAGTTTGATAAAAATCTTTCAGAAATACAATTGTTATCTCAATCAGAAAAAACAACAGAGATTGAGGTTGGGCTAGATGAAAAGAAAAGCAAACTTGTCAATGAAAACTATTCTGGAATAAATAATTTTTCATATAATCTTGAGGATCTTAAGATTATTGATAATGTCAAGATACCACAAAGTATTGACAAGGTTGTTAATGATACTGACCTTAAGGCAAAAGAAGGGATATTACAACTGAATAATAAACTTGATGATGTTTATAAGATAGAACAAATATTATCCATGGGCCTTCTAGGAATAGGCAAGAACAGAGTGCTGGTTCCAACAAGATGGGCAATAACTTCAACTGATGATATTATTTCTAAAGACATAATTGAGAATGCTCTTCTGGATTTTGGAACAATTGACAAATATGAGGTGTTTTCTTTTATGTTCTATCAAAACATCTTTTATGTGCTGTTCATTCCAAGAATCTGGGGCTTTGAGCAGATAGAGATGCAAGGAGAAAATATTTGGAAGGATTTTGAACTTAACGGCCCAAGAAAGAAATATGCAAGTAGTGTGACTGGCGGGTATTATGCTGCAAGAATTGAAGTTGCTAAGTATCTCTATAAAAGAAAGAGACAAGCATCAGTTATTGTCTTTAGAGATATCTCTCCAAGCTATAATTCTAAGGGCGTTTGGGTGATAAGAGAGACTGTAAAAGAAGCATTAACAAAAGAGCCATATGTCTTTGATTCTTTAGAGCATGCAACAGAGTTTATTAACCAAAGAATAAGGAACGGGATAAACCATTGGCTAAAACACTCAGAGCTTTACAAAGAAATAAAGACGCAAAAAAGAATAACTGATTTTTTTAAATATTAAGCTAGATTTATAATCTCTTTTATTGTAACAACAACTGCGCCTTTGGCAGGAAGCCCTTTGTTTTCCTTCAGTGCTTTTACTTGCTTTGTCCATTTTCCTGAAGAAAAATACCTTGCTGTGCCTTTAAGTTGATAACCGCAATCCTGTTTAGAATCAGTAATTGCAATTGAACAATTTTTGTTATCAAGAATATTTCTTTTTGTTTTGTTCATATAGTTGTCTGTTATTAGAATTTGATTTTTAGAAACTACTTTTACACAAGAAACAAAAACAACATTTGGCTTATTGCTTTTGTCTATTGTTGCCAATGCCAAGTTATTTCTTTCAATCATTGTTTTTAGTTTTTTGTCAATCATATCTATAACCTATAAAAACAAAATAAAGCCTAAAATACAAACTGCGACCTCTACAAGGAGAATGCCACAAGTGACTTGCTTTTCTGTAAAGCGTTTTTTAAATAAAGTAGGGAGAAACATCATTATGTGTGTCCAAGAATAAATGCGTTTATAAGGCATCTTTAGTGTCCCGTCCTCTTGGAGATCACCAAGGCTTCTGACCTTTAATTTCCCTCGTAGTTTCAGAATTATTTCAATACCCCATGGAATAAAAATAAATAAAGCAAAACTCTCAATATTTCCAATTATAGCAATGCTTGCAAAAGTTGCACCAAAAAGATAAGTCAATGAATCTCCTGGAAGCATCTTTGCAGGATACCAGTTATTTAGAAGATAAGGAATTAATGCAAACAAAGCAACAAACGAGATAATTGCAGCTTCTGTTCTGCCATTAATAATTGAAAAGATGCCTAGAGAGATCATGACTATTGCCATTAGCCCCCCCTCTAAACCATTAGCACCTGCAAGCATATTTGTTGAGTTTGTTATAACCACAAAAAGGATTGGAACTATTAAAAGAGCATAGAACACTCCAAAATTAACAGTGCCAATAAAAGGGATACCCATTGTAGAGTCCCCTGCCATTATTGCAATCAAAGGGGTTGCTGCAAGAATAGTTAAAAGAGGCTTTAGCCATTGTGGAAGCCCAACCCTAATCTCTAAGTCCCCATAAATGTTCTTTACTGGTTCTTTACTAATATTTATATCATCAAAAAAGCCAATTAATGTTGCAATTAAAATTGAAAGGGTTGTTGCAATTATCAAAACTACGTCTGTATGAAAATAAAAAGTAGAAAGCAAAACAAAGAACATAATACCAATAAGAAAACCAAAAAATACTGGCATACCACCTGATTGCGGCAAAGTTGGCTTTTCTTTCTTTTGCTGATCAACAGCAATTATTCCCCTAGTCACAAAGAATTTTTTAAATTGCGTTATCGCAAAAAAAGACGCAATAAATGAAACTAAACAACTTAATATCAAGATTAGATAGTTCATTTTATTTTCCTAGTTTAACTTGTCCTTATTAACCTTGTAAACTCTTACATCTCCAGATGAATAGACAAGCTCCATAAAAGGCTCAATTGTTGGATCATCAAACCAAACTCTTGCAAATATTGTTTTATTTATCGCAGCATTTATTAAATAAATCCTTGAGTTGTCTTTTTCTTTATAAAGATATACAGGCAACCCCTGCATTATTTGGTCAGGCACTGTGTGATACTCAGTATTTATTTTTGCCATCTCTTCTTCAGGTAATACATTGCCTTGACAGTTATAGCTCACAGCTCCTGATATTGGTGTAACAACTTTAGAACAGTCAAGACCTATGCCTACATATTTTGTAACTCTAGGATCACTAAAGTTAGTAGTCCAATAACCATAAACTGCAAAAGAAGACATTCTGGTTAGATAAGATGATTCTGTCATTACAAAATCAGCATCATATTCCTTTAACATCTCTTTTGAAAAATTAAGATCTTCAGAAATCAAAAACATACCAAAATCTTTTGTACCTTCAGCATACGCGTTTGTGTTATCTGTGCTTACTTTTCGTTCAGTAAAATATGCGATCCAGTGTCCTGAATCCCACCAATTAAAGATTTTAGCATTCTCTGAAGAATTATCTTTTACCCAAAACATTGCATTTTGCCAATTCTTTTCTTCAACAATTGGAGGAACCTTGCTCATGACAAAGAAACTACCAGCAGCAATTGCACCAATTAAGAAAATTGCAGAGATAATTGTTAATGTTCTTTTATAAGCTAAAGATTTATTTTGTATCGTTTCTGTTGCTAAGAAAAACAAGAAACCAAATCCTGCAGCAATTGGCAATCCTAAAGTATAAGTAAACTTTAGTTTTGTCCAAGCCATAAACCCTGTAATTAATATCCAGAAGAAAATAATCAAAACAAAATAATCAATATTGTCATGTTTATGATCATTGTCTTCTTTTTCTTTGTTTTTGTATTTGCCAAATATCAAATATAACGGAATTACTAATAAAGCCAAAAACGGAATAACCACTAAAAGACTATACTTTTCCAAAAAGAATTGCTTACCAGTATTTTCTTCACCAACTGTTGCTCCAATCACATCTTCTTGAGCAACATTTACTTTGTTTATTCTGTCTATGTTATCTGTAGAGATTGGCAAATAATCTGTAACATACTCTGATGTTCTCTTTATCCACCTTGTTCCACTATACATAGTAGTAACAATTGTGAACAACAAAAAACAAGTCAAAAATACTTTTGAAAAAGCAAGTATTTCTTTTTTGTTTATTTTCTTTATGGCCATGTATACTAACATGGTTCCAAAATAAGAAACCAGCACCAAAGGAATTAACAAAAACATATCCCAGGTTATTGCCATCAAGAAAAAGAAAAACGCACCTACTATTGAATATATTAACCAGTTCTTTAATTTATGTCTGTTTTGTATAGCCATTACTAAGAATATAAAACCTAAGACTAGCCACAAGAAACCTAAAGAATCTTCTTCAAAAAACCCACCCATTGTTCTATAAACAAATGCAGGAACTGTTGCTGCCATCACTCCCATAGCAACACCTGTTCTTGTGTTATACATTTTCTTACCTAAGAAAAACATGGCAACAGAAATTAATGCACCAAATATTGCAGGAAGCCATCTTGCATATTCCATCAATAACCATTTATTATAGGGTGCTCCAAAAGTAGTCATTGTATAGATTGCTGCTGTAAAATACCACAAGAAATTTGGCCAGCCACTATATTTTGTCCCGCCTTGCTGATAGAAACCTAGTGGATCATTTGCTGGGAGATCTCCTTGAACAACATAGCCTGTTGCTCTAAGATGCCAATAAGGATCATATTCAAACATATACTCGTATCTTAGAATATGCGCTCTTATTGCAAGTCCCAACACAAAAATCAAAACCGCAATCAAAATTACTAACCAATATTTAGAAAAAAAATTCTTAATCTTCTTCATTGAAAGTCAACTCTTATTAAAATCTGCATAAATAATTAGAGCCATTATGTTTTTAAAAGAAATATATTTTAGAAAAAGAAAAAGCTTTTTAAAAAAAGATAAAAATTTTTAAGTTAGCAACTAACTTGCCGCTCCAAGAAAGAACTTAGTGCAAACAAAATCGGAAATGAACTTTACTTCTGGGTTCGGAAAGGGTCCAGGTGTTTCTCCATTCCTATGGTCGCTAACAAATAATATATATTAGATAAGGTTTTTAAATGGTTGGTTTTTCTTTATTCCAAACTAGTTATTTGGGAGGCAAGCATACAATCTTTGTAATTTAGAAATATATTCATTAGTTAATCTCTGCCTTGTGTTTCTATCAACTTTATCAGGAAGACTTACTTCTTGTTGTATAACATGATATTTATTTTTAACTTTCTTTATTGAAACTAAAATAATAGGGATTTTAATACCAAGCTCTTGTTGTGCTTTGTTTGCTATATATAGTGCCCCAGAATGCCCAAAACCAGCTGTGCTTTCAGTATATGCTGTTGGAAAGGCACCAAGTACTTTTCCTTCTTTTAAAATATTTATCCCTTCTGAAACCATTCGCCTAGTTTCTGCAACCGTAAGATTTCTTCTGTCTATTTCTATATTTTCTAGGCCTTTAGTTAATTTATTTAAAACTGGTGTTTTTGAAATAACTATTCTTTTACCAAAAGGCCTTATTGCTAAACTGGATATCCAATGTATGTGTTTTTTCGACATTGTTTGTATTAGAAAAGGCTCTATCCTTAATGGCTTTAAGTCGTGTGTTCCAAGAACTATGGCAGGACCTTGTGCTGCTCTTTTATTTAAAAGATTTTCACTGAACAGTTTTATTTTCTTTTTATAAAGTAGATTTGAAAATCCAGAATAAAGTTTTTTAGTTGTTTTGCCTTTAGGTTTGAGTTTAGAGTTTGTAGGCCTATTTTTGGCATTTGTTCTTTTATATTTTAGCATAGTTTATCTAAATATTAATATTTGTAGTTCTTTGAAGAAAGAAAAAAACCTTGGTATAAAGGCTATCTTTTGCAAGCCAAGGATCAAAAAAATAAAGTTGTCTTGTCTTTAAATCAATAAAAACATTTTTAGGCAAAAAATCCTTAATTACAACTTTATCTTTTGTAAGTTCAAGTCTTAGATTTGGAAGTTCTCTATTTATGTTTCTATCAATTTCTTTAACTTTTTTTAAAAAATCTTTATATTCTTGTTTAGAGATTAGCCCTTGTTTTTTAGCCTTTCTAAATTCTATAAGATCAGTAAAATCTGAAACAAAAAAGCCAGTTGTTGATTTTTTTCCAATTTCAGTATATGCAAGATGAGCATCTATGGTGCTAAGGCCAAAAATCTTTTGTATCTGGGTTCCAAAATATTGACTATAAGTGTTATGATTTAAATTTTCTGAATTTTCTTCAGCTTTAATAAAAAGCCTTCGTGTTTTTCCATCAACCTTAACATCCATTACAAAACCTTCACTAATATTAAAACCATGTTCTCCTTTTTCAATATTACTCATCTTCGGTTTTCTCTTGTAAGTTCTTCTTATAATATAGTTGCCATTGGGATCTTTAATCTCTGTTGCTGTTTTATCTTTAAAAAGAGTAAAGAAAGATTTCATCATTCCTGGATTTTTTCTAACTACTTCTTTAGCAAACGGGTTATAAACTAGCCCTTTTTTTACACTACCACGTTTATCACGAACCAAAGATTTAGAAAAAGAAATAAGTGGTTTTAATGATGCTTCTATAGATTGTCCTTTCTTTATAGAACCTGTAAATCTATCTTTTAATCGCCTAGAAGCATTAGTCGCCTTTTTTGAGGCATAAAAATTAAATTTTCTTGCTGCTTTCATACTATTTCTTTTTGGCACTAGCAAGTACTTTCTTTAGCTTGTTAAGGCCCTTAACAATATCTTCTTCTGACTTAGCACCAGCACATATTAGTTTGCCGTTCTTGAAAAGAAGCATTGTTAGCTTTGGATTGAATAGTCTTACTATTGCACCAGGAAATTGCTCTGGCTCATATTCTATGTTATCTAAAGTTACTGCTGCATTAAAAAGATCTATCTGTTTATTAAGGTTTGATGTTGCAACAAGATTAACAATCTTATAGCTTACTCTTTCCTTTAGAACAACGCCTTTTTGTACTTCGCCAATTATCTTTGTTGCTTTTTTTATTGCTGTCTTTATGTCTTTTTCTGATGAAGCCCCAGAAATAATTATGTTTCCGTTCTTGAAAAGAAGTAAAGAAACTCTTGGCTCATCCATTTTTAGGATAGCACCAGGAAACTGCTCTGGCTCATATTCGACTTCTGGTATCGCTGTTGCTAGATTATACAAATCAAGACCAGCGCCTAGAGAACTAGAAGCAACTAGATTAACAATTTTATATTCCATGTTATTTTCTCCTTTATATTATAGTAAAAAGCAAATATTTATATATATAATTTATATACCCAAGCATTTATAAACTGCTTTTTTGGTGTTTTTCATTAACCTTTTGTGCAGTTTTGGTTAGTATTGCTAATTTTTGTGATTGGTTTTGTTAGGGTTTTATTTCGTATGTAGTGCCTTATAAAAGCTTTTTGCCTCAATAATTATATATTAAATTTTTAAAAAAACAAAAAAAGGAATGAGATAAAAATGGCAAACAAAAAGGCAAAAGGAAAAAGATCTTTAACACGAAGAAGATTTAAAAGAAACGTAAGAGACAAGACAACAGTTAATCAATTGATTAAACCAATAAAAGTTGATGATGTTGTTCAAGTAAATGTAAATAGTTCAGTTCATTCTGGTATTCCACACAGAAGAGTAGACGGGATTACTGGAAAAGTTATTGGCTTTCAAGGGGATTGCCCAATAGTTCAATTAAAAGAAGGAAACAAAACAAAAAAGATAATAACACACAGAGTGCATCTTAAAATAATCAAACAAATAGCAAAAGGTGAAAAAAAATGATAAATAACCCAACCTATGTTGATGATTTAAGTCTTGCAGAAATTAAGAAAATCTTAACAGAAAAAGGAAAAGACAAAGAACTTAATTATGAGCAGAAGATGGCACTAGAACATGCAAAGCAATTTGCAAAATTAACACCATTAAAAGCAGAAAAACTGAAAAAGGAATTGCAAGACATGGAATTGCCTAATGAGGTGGCAACTAAAATAGTAGATATTTTGCCTAACGCAGTAGAGTTGGATTTGATTGCAGAAAAAAACAAGGCAATAACAGATGATAACAAAGAGAAAATATTAACTCTTGTAAACAAATACAAAAAGGAAGAATAAACAAAATTATGATAGAAATAAAAAAAGAAGCAATTGTTCTTGACAGAGCAACAAAAGAAGTGCAATTCAAGCACACGCCAGTAATTCAGTGTATTGGTGTCTCTAATTTTTCCTTGCTTGAAATGTATAGTGATGACACGCCAAAATTACAAGAAGTCATAAGCACAGAAGACAAGCCAATAAAAAGAATACCTTATGATAGGCTTACAACAATAGCAAAAAAAGAACTAGAAAAGGCAGTAGAGACAATTGTTAATAATAACCAAGAAAGATTTGTTGCTTTCTTTAATAATGCTAGGCCAATAAATGCCAGAAGACATCAGCTTGATTTGCTTCCAATGATTGGGAAAAAACACAGAATGGCATTAATGAGCTATTTAGAAAAGAACGGACCAATAACTTCCCTTGATGATCTTAAAAAGATAGATTTGTTTCCAGATCCAATAAAAGTAATTGTAAATAGAGTAATTACAGAAATAGAAAACAAAGAAGATGAGAAATTCTTTTTGTTTACTGTTCCTATTGTTAAAAAATTCTGAATTCTTAAAATATGATCAAAGAACTTTATTCTCAAATGCTAAAATATAATTTTAAACCTAGTCATAACTTGGATCAAAATTATATTGTTGATGACAAAGTGATTGAAAAGGTTATAGATTTACTAGATATAAAAAAAACAGATGTTATCTTAGAAGTCGGGCCAGGAACTGGCTTTCTTACAAAACAAATACTATTAAAGGCAAAGCAAGTAATTGCTATAGAAAAAGACAAAAAGATGTTTGAGATTTTAATGCAAGAATTTAAATCAGAAATTGAAAACGAAAAACTGCTTTTAATAAATTCTGATATTCTAAAAATAAACTTTTCAGATTATAAGTTTAATAAGATTGCAACCTTCTTGCCATATTCAATATCTCTTCTTTTTACTGAAAAAATACTTGATTGTAATTGCTTGATTGTTGAGATTGTTCAAAGAGAATTTGCAGAAAAGCTAGTTTCAATTCCTGGTTTTATTAATTACAATGCAAATTCTGTTCTTGCTCAAAGCTATTATGATATAGAAATTAAGAAAAATGTTTCCAAAAAATGTTTCTTTCCGGTTCCTGCTGTTGACTCATCTATCTTAGTTTTAAAGCCAAATAAAAAAGATTTTGATAAAAGATATAATGATTTTGTAAAAGGGGTTTTTAGATATCCTAACAAAGATGTAAGTAATGCGCTTAATCTTTTCTCTAGAGATATTAAAGATAAAAGCATTTCAGAGAAAAGCAAAAACATAGATGAGAAGATACGCGATAAAAAGATAAGGCAATTAGAAATAAAAGATATTGAAAAAATATATTCTGTAATTTATTGAACATTAAGTAATTTCTCTAATTCCTCTTTTGTTGGAAGATATAACTTATATTTTGAAACAAAAAGATTATTTGTTATTCCACCAAGAGCATACTTTACAAGTAAATCGTTTTTGTCTGCTGAAAGAACAATTCCTATCGGTTGATTGTCTTCAGGGCCATTTTCTTCTTCTTTAAAGTAATTAAGATACATGTTCATTTGTCCAATATCTGAATGATTTACTTTGCCTGTTTTTAGATCTATTAATATAAAACATTTTAATATCCTATGATAAAATACAAGATCAATATAATAATCAACATTATCTAAAGTAATCCTATATTGCCTTTTAACAAAAGTAAATCCTTTGCCTAATTCTAAAAGAAATTGTTGTAATTTATTTATTATTTTTGTTTCTAGTTCTTTTTCTGATAATTTGTAATTTTCAGGAATATTTAAAAATTCCAAAATATATGGATCTTTTATTATGTCTTTTGGTTTTTCTATTAGTTGCCCACAATTTGACAATTGCTTTTTTGTTTTATTTTTTGTAGAAATTAATCTATAAAACAATCCAGAATCAATTTGGCGAGACAATTCTCTTATAGACCAATTTTCTGAAATACATTGTTTTTCGTAAAATGATCTTTCCTCTATGGAATCCACACCTATTAACTGTATGTAATGTGACCAACTTAATTTGGCAGACACTGTCTGCCAATTTTCATATGTTAAATAAAATCTTCGCATATCCGAAACATTTCTGCGAGAAAATCCTTTGCCATATTTAGATTTAAGATCTTTTGATAAACTATCTAAAAGATTAGAACCGTATTCTGCTTTTTCTTTGCCTTCTTGCTCATACTCTACTATTTCTCTTCCTATTTGCCAGTAGGCTTTAAGTAATATGGTATTAACAGAAACAACTGCTTGTCTTCTTCCTTGTTCTAAAATATTTCCAATATTAGTTATTAGACCAGTATATAATTTAGTAGTCATAAATATATTATGACTTTAGAAAGAGAGGTTGTTTTCGGGAGGGTAGCTGTCCAGTGCAAGATTTAAAAAAAGATAAGTTAATCAATCATTGATTAACTTCTTCTTGCGTTATTTTTATAGTGTCTGTCATTGTGTCATTTGCAAGCTCTGTTGCTATCTTTAGTTTTTCTTTGCTATTTGCGTGTATTGTAAAAATTAACTCTTTTGGTTTTACAATGTCTCCTACCTTTTTATTAAGAACAAGCCCTGCAACTTTATCATGTGGAGCACCTGCAGTTCTTGCAATCTTTGTGAGGTTTGAAACATTCATTCCAACAATCTTTCCGACATCTTTTGCTAAAATTTCTTGCTTATAATTTGCTACTGGTATTTCTTCAGAAGAAAATATCCTGCCATTTTGTGCTTTTAATATTTCTTTAAACTTATTTAAAGCAGCTCCGGACTTTAAAGTCTCTTTTGCAAGATCATAGCCTTTCCCTGGCTCAACTCTCTCAACAAGCTCAAGAAGACGACCAGCAATCACACAAGACTTTTCTGCAAAGTTATCAAAGTATTTATTTTCTAGAACTTCTAATGCGCCTTTTGCTTCTAGTGCTGCACCAAAATACTTACCACAAGGAACTGCCCCGTCTGATTGAACAACTTGTGCTTTAATTCCAATATCTTTGCAAATTATTAAAAACGTACTAGCCCATCTATCTACTTCTTCTTTGCTTCTAACTTTAACTGTTGGGCCAACAGGTATGTCAATTATCAAGTGTGTTGCAGAAACGCTTTTCTTTTTTGCAAGAACAGAAGCAATGACTAGGCCTTCTGGGTCTAGCCCTAGGCTGTGCCTTATTTTAATCATTTTATCATCAGCTGGGCAAAGGTCTACCTTTCCATTCCAGGCAACTATTCCTCCAACTTTTGATACCATCTTTTCAATATCTTTAACACTAAAAGAAACATCTCCTAAAACTTCCATACAATCAGCAGTTCCTGCAGCTGAACTTATGGCCCTAGATGCTGTCTTAGGCATAACATAGCCAAGAGCAGTAATGATTGGTGTAACAACAATAGAAACTCTGCCGTTTATTCCGCCAATAGAATGTTTATCAAGAACTTGAGGCACATCAAACTTTATAACATTGCCAACTTCTATCATTGACTTACAAATATTTGTGGTTTCGTCAAGATTTAAGCCATTAATTGAAACAGCAGTTAAAAATGCAGAAATTTCAATTTCTGATAATCTGTCATTAACAACATCATTAATTATTTCTTTTATTTCTGTTTCATTTAGAGCATTATTTCTTATTTTTTTAACAATATGATGAACAGAAGATGGGGATGGCACAACCTTTACTTCAACTTTATCTCCATCTTTAAGTTTTGTAATGCCTGTTACATCTTTGTAAATGCCAATTGTATTTTCATCAATCAATGAGTCAGTGATATCTAGAATAAATATTTTTGATACTCCGTTGTTTTTAACATCTATACGGTTCAGTGCCACTGCAAGAAGATCACTTGCAGTCTTGCTGTTAAGCAAAGCAATCGGCTTATCAGCATCAATATCTATAATTTTAACTGTTAGTTTTTTAGTATATTCCATAAAAATCCCCTATTTATAAGAATCAACAAATGATTTTAACATAGCTTTTGGAAGAGCACCTGTCTTTTGTGCAACCAACTTTCCATTTTTAAAAACCAGAATAGAAGGAATTGACATGACTCCATATTTCTCAGAAGTTACTGGTGCTTGGTCAATGTTTATCTTTGCACAAACAATATCTTTGTTTTCTTTAGAATATTCTTCATAAATCCCTGAAAACATTCTGCATGGCCCACACCATTCTGCCCAAAAATCAACAACAATAAATTTGTTCTTTTTAATTTCGTCATCAAAATTCTTGTCTGTTAGATGTAAAATATTTTCGCTCATTTTATTTTCCTCCTATAATATGCCTATTAAGATATAGGCAATACCTAAAACAAAACAGAAATATGAAAACTCAAGTTTTTTTGCAATCTTCATTAACATACCAATTGTTAGGTATCCAAATATAAAAGCCATAGCTACAGAAACTAAAATCATTGGACTAAATACAAAGCCATTAATCACTAATAATCCAATTTCTGCAATTAAAATTGTTGGAATAGAAAGTAAAAAGCTATACTTGAAAGCAGTTTCTGGATTATTCCCCCTAAACAATAACACGCTTGTTGTCATTCCTGATCTGCTAACCCCTGGGATAACAGAAAGGCCCTGTGCACTACCAACCCAGAATGCATCTTTTGCAGTAAATTTTGGGATTGCTTTTTTTGCTTTGGCAATTTTAACTTGTAATAGCCCAGTAATTATCAAAAGCACACCTATTGCAATAGTTAATATTCCAACCATCTCTGCAGTTACATTTTGTTTAACTAAGAAATATATTGGAACACCGATAAGCAAAGTAAAGAAAACAGAAACTAAAATAAATCTAGAAACTTGAGTTGTGTTATCAAATTTTAAATTTTTATTAAATTTTAAAAGATCAGAATAATTTGTTTTTGTAAATAATTCTTTTATGTCTTTCCAAAAATAGACTAAAGCTGCAATAACTGTTCCAAGATGTAAGAATATAGACATGTCAATAGCTAATTGTGGCGCAACATTAAACATATTCATTAAAACCACAACAGAAATTCCTTGAGAACTAACAGGAAGCCATTCAAATATTCCTTGAATAACCCCTAAAAGAATATATGCGATTAAATCCATAACTTTTCACAATTCCCCTTTACTAAAAATTATAATCCAAAACAAATATAAAGCTTTAAACATATATAATATTTATAAAAGGTTTAAAAAAAGATGCTATAATGAATAAAATCAATCATATATTGTTTGCAAGCATATTGTTCATAATATTTTATATGTTCTTTGCAGACATACTTAAAATAACTGGACCAAACACCTTTGTGGCGTACGTTATTTGTGCATTATATTCTTTGATACCTGATTTAGATCTTAAAAGCTCATGGATAAAAGGGCAATTTAATAATTTTGTGCTTTATGCTATTGTTATACTTGGAATAATCTATCTTTTCGTATCTCAAGAAATAACACTTGTGATAATAATGGGTGTACTTGTTTTATTTGCATTGCTTTTGTTCTTGATGAAACACAGAGATGTTTTACACACTCCTCTTATTGGAGTGATATTTGCAATCCCTTTGTTATTTATTAATTATCCTGGCATTGCCTATTTCATATCTGGATGCATCGGATTTCTATCTCATTGGCTATTAGATAAAATAACTTAAGAGCCATTTTTAGAAAAAATAATTAGTAATATTAAAATTACAAGAACCCCAAACAAAACATAAGTAAAACTACTAGATTTTGCTTTTGAAAAACTTAAAAAGCCAGTTGCTGATTTTGGCTTTTCTGTTATTGATATGCTTTGGTTTTGGTCTTTTATTTCTTTTAAAACATCGCCAGTATATCTTAACTTAATTTCTGGTAGCTCTTGAGAAACATAGGAATTATTTAGTTTACAAGAAACAAAGTAGTCACCTGACTTTAAATCCTTGGCTTTAGGGTCAATTGATAGCTTTATATCTGTTTTTCCTGGGCCTTGATATTTTTGTTCAACAACTATTGCTTCATTGCTTGTTAAACAAGATAATGCAAGAGTGGAGTTATCTTCCATTTTTGTGTATACAGAAATAACATCATAATCTTTTAAACCATTAATTACTGCAACGCTTCTTGACATTGAATAGCCAGTGTATCTTGGCTCTGAGTGTGTCTTTGTATATTCATAATAATTATTTGAGTTGTTTGGTATGATTTTTAGATATAGGACTTTTGTGAATAAGGGATTATTATAATTATCAAAGACCTCTGCTTTTATTTGAAGATTTGCTGTTTGTGTTAATTGTTTAGTTTTAAGATAAATTGTTTCTGTATTTGAAAAATTGTTTGTAAAAAATATTTCTGTGTTTGAGAGTTGAATATCTAGGCCTTTTATGTCTTTTAAAAACTCATAGCTATAAACAATCTTTCCATCTTTTATTTCTTCAGATTTAAAATCATAGCTTACACCAAAGTTTATTTCTCTTGTTGAATAATTAGAAACATAGTAGCCGTTTGTGCCAATGTCTGCAGGAATTAACATCTTTAAGTCATTAGCTAAAACAGATGGAGCCATGCTTAAGAAAAATCCAATAAATAACAATAACAAGAGATCCTTTTTCATTATATAATTATAGAAAGTTAGTGCTTTTAAAGGTATGGATTTAAATTTTTTCCAGACCAAAATCGAGTCTTACGCAAGGGATGGGATTTGAACCCATGTGCGTTTTTAAGACGCATCTAGTTTTCGAGACTAGCACCTTCAACCAGACTCAGTCACCCTTGCTTATATAATAAATCGTTTATGATCTTTAAAAGATCAGACAACATTTGCTTAGCAACTTTTTCCTGAATGGTGTCCCTTATAATTATCTTTAGAGATGAAAAAATAGTTATTGTTCCTTTCTTTGTTTTTAGAACTACTAAAAATGGAGAATTGTCTTTTTCTATATAATAATTTCTAGTTCTTATTTTCATTAATAATTTTTCAAGATCAATCTTTATTGGTTTTTTTGGATAAAACTCAAAACCTGGCGTGGCTTTACAGCTATCCAAGATAAAAGAGTCTACACTTAATGATTTTTCTTCTTTTTTCTTAAGTAGGTTTAACATATATTTCACTCTTATGAATCAATGATCTGGCCAATTACAGCATCAACATAAATTTTTCTTTCGTTTGCTCTCTTGTCTTTGGAGACTATATCCCAAAGAGGCCAGAAGATCTCTGTTATTTCTGTTATCTCTATATCTGGCCATAATTTTTCTAGCCTATTTACAATAATTTCTTCAGATATTTCTTCTTGAATATCAGATTTGGAAATTAATTGCTTTTTTAATGGCAATTGGTTGATAGAAGTAAGAATTTCATATTCAGGAGCAAAAGGCAAATCTATTCTTCTCTTTATTCTAAAGCTTTCTTTTTTATTAATAATATCAACATCTGCAAGATTCCTATCAACTAAAGAAATCAAATCTTGTTTTATAACTTTTGCATCATTCTCTAGAATCTCTGATAATTCTTGTGCCGTCTTCCATGCATAAATATTATCTAAAAGAACAAGATCATCAACACTTAGCTCCTCAACAAGCTTAAAGCCATTTGAGGATTTAAAATTTCTGCCATCAAATTGCAAAAACTCTCCAGAAACAGAATCAATAAAACAGGTTGATGGCTTGTAGTTTTCATCTTTATCAAAAATATTAAAATTAATCTTGTAAACTTTTCTATAAATCATTGTAATTTGAGAGATAATTTCTTCTTCTTTTAAAAATAAAAATCTTTTTTTGTTTGTGCTTTTGGCAATATTGATTGCTATGTCTCTTGAGATTCTTGATGTAATTACAGGCACTGTATCAGGTTCTAGGTCTTCAGTAGGTAGTGGCATTTCATCTGATGTTTCTGAAAGCTCATTTGACCTTTCAATTGCTTGGTTGATTGTTTGAATTTCTTCTTTTGGGATTTGTGCTTTTTCTCTTTTTGTTTTTTCTGCAAATAAAAGGACCTTATCTTTTTCTATAACACCCATCTTGCTTAGAGAAACTAAAATCTCATTAAAGGTCACATCACTATTATATTTAGAATTAATGACATCTAGAATGTCCTTAGCATCACTTGTTTTTAAGGTTCTTGAAGACAATAACTTTTTGTAAATCATGTCTGAGCAAAAATTAATTATTTCTTTTTTGGAAAGCTTAGGCACCTCTCTAATTGTCTCTGCATCTCTGCCTTCGTGTTGGCTTAGTCTTGGCTTGATCTTTAAAATAAATGCTCTTTTGGTTTCTTCGCCTCTGTCTCCAGTTAAAGCAACACCAACAGGAAGAGTCTTAATAAAATTAGGGTCTTTATAGGCATCAGGAATTATAGCTGGCATTCTTTTTTGAACAGCGTGAATATCATCATTAAAGACTAATTTGTGGCTTATGAAAATATCAACTTGAGATAAAACCTTAGAATTGATTGCTGATGGTTGCTGTGTTGCTAAAACCATGGAACAGCCTGGTCTTCTTCCTTGCTTAACATATTCTACGATGGCATTAGTTGCAGGAGTGATTGTGTTTCCTGAAGGGATCAATGTGTGAGCTTCATCTATATATACCCATGTTGGAGGAATAGATATCTCTAATAACTCATCTGGGCTTTCTGAAGCAGAATCTAATTTTTTAATAGCATCTTGTCTTGTCACTAGCTTTCTTGCTGAAAGTATTCTTCTTGCAAGTATGCCTATGACCAGAGCAGTAATATTATCATCTAAAAAACTAGTATCAAGTATTGTTAATTGCTTTTCTTTTGATAGCTTTGATAATGGAGTACCATGATCACTGAAAATGCCCCATGATTTTGCTGCCTCAAATCTTGAAACTAATGCTCTTATGGAGTCTTGTTTATATCCTGAAGAAGAAGATTTAAACTCATAGGCATTTTGCAAACAAAAAATAATATCATCTAGAGTATAGAGATTGCCTTTTGCTGGAATCTGCTCTATTGTTCTTTCTTGGTCGTTTGGATCTCCTGCCTTGTAACCGTTCTTAACAAAGGACAATGTCTTTTCTAACAGCAAACCTGTTGGATTAAACCTGTCAATTCCAAAGGTTAGGCACCAATCATCTGTAAGTAGCATAGAAGGATACATAGAAAAAGTTTCATCATATGTTTCTTTAGAAACTTTTCCAGTAACGCCTTCAGGCACAAAGACTTTTAGGTTGTCTAGACCTCTTGGCTTTTGCCCCCATTTTTCTAATTCTTCTATTTCTTTTTTTTCCTGATTTGGAAATCTCATTGACCAAAAAACTCCAACTGGATCAACAACTATTTGGCCGATATAAGGGTTATTGGTTGCAAGCTCTTCAGCAATAACACCAAGACCATAGCTTTTACCTGAACCTCTTGAACCATCAATAAACACGACATGTGGGTTTAAGCCATCTAGATAAACCTTCTTATCTCTTAAGTCATCTTCATAGACCTTACCAAGAAAAGCACAAGATTTTGAACCATATTCTTTTAGAACTGATTTTTTTCTTCCAATATAAACTATTGAATCATCATCAGGATCTGTTAAAAATTCAAGTTTGGGAGTGATCTCTTTTGAGATATTTGTTTTTTTTGGTTTTTCAGAAGCAGACTCATAGATGCTTTTGTCTTTCTCTATCTTATCAAAAGGATCTGTTCCATCACTTTTTGTTTTTATGGTAGCCATAATTTATCAATAATATATTTATATAAGAAACTAAAGAAATATAATATATAAGGATTTTTAAAGATTTTGGATATGTAAAAAGATTAATATCTTCTAAGCTTGTCTATGCCAAGAGAGATCATTTGCTTATGCATGCTTTCTGTTAGCTCTATGTCTTTTCTTAGATATTTTTCTATTTGTTTTTTGCCATCAGCCTTGTCCTCTTGAAAACAAAGACGAGAAATGTCTTTTGCTTCATTTTCGTCTAACTCAATCCCCATAGCTCTACCAAAGTCTTTAAGACTGCCTCTTGTCTTTCCTATTCTAAAAAAAGAAATTAAATCTCTTAGATCAATAATTTCGTTACCAGATATTGGAAGAACGCTTACTTTGTTGATAAAACTTCTGGTGATTAAAAAAGACATATCAAAGCTTAAAATATTAAAGCCAACAATTCTTAGGCTTGTGCCATTTCCTCTTAATTTTGAAATTGTTTGCCACATTTCTTCTAGAAGTTTTTTTTCATTATTGTCTTGAAGAATGATTGTATCTTTGCTATCAGAGTATTTTAGGCCAATAGCAACAATCCTTGAATCTATTGGATTAAGCAATTTTAGCTTTGCTTCTTCATCTTCTAAAGACTCATAAAGTTCCTGGTCAATTGGGCAAGTTTCAATATCAAGATATAAATAGTTCATAAATAATAATGAAGGAAAACTTGTTTAAACTATACTATTAGATTATAAAAAATAAAGAATAAGAAAAAACCAAAGAGATTTATTTTAGTCTTTGGTTTCTGTAAATTTTAGCTATTCTTTCCTGAACAAACCCTATCTTGTTTCTTTCAGACATTAGCCTTTCATAGACTTCTTTTGGGACTTTGTGGTATTGGTAAATATAGCCTAATCTATATTCTATCTCTAATATCTGACTATCAGGATCATAGCCAATTGATACTAAATTTCCTATCAATCTAGAGTCTTTGCCATCTACTGGTTGTCTTTCCATATTTTTCTCCTTTATTTTTTTGTAACTTTTTCTTCTTTTAATATTACTTTAGCAATCATAAATACAACAAATGCTATGATAATGAAGTTTAGAAACTCGCCTAAGAATGCGCCCCAGCCTATCTTGAATGGGCCAATGGTTAATATTGCTGTTCTCCATGCACCTCCTGGTATCAATGGCGCGATTATTGGCATAATAATGTTATCAACTAATGATTTTACTAAAGCTGTAATTGCAGCACCTATTACAAAAGCAATTGCTAGGCCAACCACTTTATATTCTTTTAAAAATTCTTTAAATTCTTTTAAAATACCCATCTTTAAAAACCCCCCTTTGGATATATAATATAATTAGATATAGTTTATAAATTGGTATTTTTACAAAAAAATCTTTTAAAAAAATAAAGCTTAAATATTATTTGGAATATCTATTATAAAGGAGATAATTATGTTAGAGAAAGTAATACTTGGAAACACCATAAGAAATTATTTGTGGTTTTTATTTTATATATTTGCAGGAATTGTGACTAGTTGGGTTACTATTTTTATAATTAAAAATATATTTATTAAATTAACAAAATATACAAAAAACAAAATTGACGACATAATTGCTAAGATATTATCTAAGCCAATGCCAATTAAACTGATTATACTTATTATTTTTGTTAATATTGGATTTAGATGTCTAGAAACCACTCCAACAATTGCAAAAATAATAGACAAGGCGACATTTATTGCTGTTGTTTTAGCAATAACTTTATTTTTAATTAAGTTTTTCATAGGGTTAATAGAGGTGTATTTAGAACCAAAAGCAAAAAAGACAGATTCTAAGTATGATGATCAAGTAATCCCTGTTTTAAAATCAATAACTAAAATAATATTATTTACTTCTGCATTTTTAATTGTGCTTTCTAATCTTGGTTATAATGTTACAGCATTACTTGCAGGACTTGGTATTGGTGGTATTGCTATAGCCTTTGCAGCAAAGGACATCTTAGAAAACTTTATTTCAGGAATCACTATTTTTATAGAAAAACCATTTAAGGTTGGTGATTTCCTAAGCACCTCAGAAGGTCTTGGAACTGTTGAGGAAATAGGCATAAGATCTACAAAGATAAGAACAGCAGATAACACAATTATTGTTTTGCCTAATAGATTGTTATCCACAAACTCTGTTGAAAACATATCTGTTAGAAGAGCAAGAAGAGAAAATTTTCTTATTAATTTGGTTTATGGAACATCTGAAAAGAAAATACAAAAGGCACAAGAAATTATTAAAAAAACACTTGTTGATAATAAAGCTGTTGAAAAGGACAGCATAATTATGGGATTTGAATCTTTTGGTGATTTTTCTCTAAATATAAGGGTTATATATTGGATAAAAGAAGATGATTATTCAGAGTACATTAATATAAAAAACAAAATAAACTCAACAATCAAAAAAGAATTTGAAAAAGAAAAGATTGAATTTGCATATCCTACTCAAACTGTAAATTTGAAGAAATAAGATTTGTAAATTAAATAATTACAAGAAAAGCGCAGAGGACGAGATTCGAACTCGCGTAGTCTTGCGACTCTAGCTTTCCAGGCTAGCGCGTTTGACCACTCCGCCACCTCTGCATAAGACCCTTTTCTTGTAAGAAAAGTTCCTTCATCCCTAAAAGAACTTAAATTGAATCCTTTGGGAAGAAAAATATTATTTTTTCTTAAATGTTGTTTTTGACATTGTTGTTAGCCACTTGAAATGCAATATTATATGAACCAATGATAAAGCAAGCATGGAAAAACCAGATATAGAGTGTATCTCGCTCCATGTGTGTTTTGTCATACCCAAAAATGTGTGATACCCTGCTTGTCTTACTCCACTTGGAAGAAAGAAAAATAATATTAGGCTCGTTATTGCTACAACAATAAATGAAATAACTAAAAGAATATCAATAAAATAATTAATTTTTACTTTATCCATAATTCGCCTCTCTTTTTTTATTTTATAGTTATTTAAATTAATGAACACTAGCTCCTGATTTTACTTGCTCACTTGGAAACAAAAGGCCATCTACTTCTTCATCACCAATTGCCATAATCATTCCCTGACTAACAAGACCAGCCATTTTTCTTGGCGCAAGATTTACCACCACAGGTATTTGCTTTCCTTGTAGGTCTTCTGGAGAATACTTGGTTGCAATTCCTGCAAGCACTTGTCTTTGAAAATCTCCAAAATCTATAACTAATCTTATTAACTTCAAGCTGTTTGGAACTTTTTCTGCTTCTATAACTGTCCCAACCCTTATATCAAGCTTTGAAAACTCATCAAAGGTAATGATTGGCTTTTCTTCTGACATAATTTATCTTCTGTGTTTTTTAATAATTGCTTTGGAATGTGAAACAAACAATAGTTTGTAAGCGCAGAGGACGAGATTTGAACTCGCGTAGTCTTTCGACTCTAGCTCTCAAGGCTAGCGCGTTTGACCACTCCGCCACCTCTGCATAAAAATCTGTTTGTATCTATAAAAAAACTCTATATATTTTGGTCGTAAATATATATTTAAGATTAAAAAACTATATAAATAAAGCAGATTTTCTTTAGGTTTTAAAAACAAACAACAAGGATTATAAACTGTTTATATTATAATTTTCTAAACTTCTTGTAATGTGATTTATTATGAACTATAAAGATATTGGTAATATTTACGATTTAGCAAAAGAAAAAAAACTAAAGCTTATTGTTGTTACTGGAGGCGTGCTTTCTGGACTTGGCAAAGGAGTGTCATCATCAAGTATCGCTCTTCTCTTAGACAAGAATCTTAAAAAAATACCAATCAAGTGTGATGGCTACCTTAACTATGATCCTGGCACTATGAACCCTATAGAGCATGGAGAAGTGTTTGTCCTAGATGATGGAACAGAAGTAGATATGGATTTTGGGCATTATGAAAGATATCTAGACATCTCTTGTAATGGCTCTCAAAATATAACTATGGGAAAAATCTATAAAGAAATTATTGATCTTGAAAGAAATGGGATGTTTCAAGGAAGAACAGTTAAATTAATTCCAGAAGTTACTGACTACATAGAATATAGGATACTTAAGATTGCTCTTGACAATAGTGCAGAAATTGTGCTATTAGAGATTGGCGGAACTGTTGGAGATTTAGAAAATGAACTATATATTTCTGCTGCAAAAGGCATTAGAAAAAAGCTTGGAAAAGAAAATGTTTGTTTTGTTCATCTAGCATATGTTCCAGAGATTACACCAAGCGATGAACAAAAAACAAAGCCAGCACAAAACAGCATTTCTGAACTTTTTAAAAGAGGAATAACTCCTGATGTCTTACTTTGTAGATCAAAAAGAGTGCTAGATAAGAAAACAGTAGAGAAATTTTGTGATAATTGTGGGCTACTTCCTGATCAAATAATATCTGCTAATGATGTTAAAAATATTTATGAGATACCTATTAATTTTAAAAATCAAAAACTAGATATTTTAATTTCTAAAAAACTAAACATAAACACTAATAAAGAATTTGACAAATTTGTTGAAGCAATTAAAAAAATAGAAAATAAAAGTCCAGAAAAGATTAAGATTGGAATTTGTGGAAAATATACAGGAATGGATGATTCTTATGCTTCTGTCATTGAAGCATTGCATCATGCTAAAACAACTATTCCAGAAAGCCTAGATATAAGATTTATAAATTCAGAAAAATATGAGGATAATAATGTAAACACAGAAGAAATTAAAGAACTTGATGGGATTATTGTTCCTGGTGGCTTTGGGCCTAGAGGAGTTAAAGGCAAACTAAAAATTATTAATTTTGCAAGAACTAATGATGTGCCATACTTGGGACTTGGCTATGGTATGCAACTTGCTGTTATTGAGTTTGCAAGAAATGTTTGTGGAATAACTAATGCTAATACTATAGAGATAGAAATTGATTGTAAAGAACCAATAATTACAATCTTGCCTGATCAAGATTATAAAACAAGTAAAAAGATGAGGCTAGGCTCTTGTGTTGCTGAACTTTTAGAGGGGTCTAAAGTTTCTGAAATCTATGGTAAAAATAAAATTACAGAAAGGCACAGACATAGCTTTGAAGTAAATCCAAAATACCATTCTGTTCTTAAAGAAAATGGGCTTGTACTTTCTGGGTTTGACCCAACAAGAGAGCTTTTAGAGTTTATAGAACTAAAGAAACATCCTTTCTTTATTGGAACCCTTGCACATCCTGAGCTTAAATCTAAGCTACTAACACCACATCCATTATTTGTAGCTTTTGTAAAAGAATGTAAAAAAAGAAAAGAAAAAAGAAAATGATTCTATTTCTTTGCTAATTTTTCAATAATAGTATTTAATTCATCTATTTCTTCGGCAGTTGCTTCTTTTGATGGTTTGATATTCTCTGATTTTCTTGTTTGACAATTTAAGCGTTTCATACGTGAAACTTTAGTTATTAACCTCCCTGTATTTTGAGTGGTTATCAAATATGCATCAATTCTTACATTGTGATTTTGACCATCATTTAAATAATTTAGAACCTCTGAACTAAAAGTTCCTGAGTTGCTGGTTGTAGAATATGGGTTGTCAATTAATGCTACAATTGAATATTGCTCCGATAATCCATCACCTAATTTAATTTCATAATGTATAAATTCAACTTCTGATGCAGTATAATTTATTCCATATCCTTGGCAATCAAAATCAAAATTTGTTGCTTCTGGATAAGGAAATTGTGATGGGTTTATAGTCACATCTTCTCTTTTAAACACACTATTTGTATTATTTAAATAAAATTCAGCAAGCCCATAAGAATAAACTGTGGGATTGTTTGTTATATAAGGTAATTGAACATAGTTGCTATGACTTATTATAGGAACATCTCTTGTGCCAATCATGGTTTTTTCGGTATTGTTACCATAAATCCAATTATTTTCTGAATCATTAAAAGAAATATTATAATTGTCATAGATTTTTGCGGTTACTGGCAAGGTAGACCCTACCTTTGTATTTATACTAAATTCATAAAGCCTATAATCTTCAGAAGAATCATACATCTTTTGATTTAATACTAAATTTGCATTATGATTTAGCGAAGTTCTTGGGGCAACATCTATCGCAGATTTTGCTTGTCCAGTGGTTGCTAAACTTGTTATTAATAATCCTAAAAGTATACCTATTATTAGCGAAACTAATGTCCAAAGTATTAATGAACTATTATTTTTTTTTGCCATTTATAATTTCCTCCATTTAAATTTTGTTTAAATTTATTTTCTTATTATATATTATTAGTATAGGGGGATGGTGGGTTTTATAAATAAATCTATTTTTTGGGATTTGAGAAAACAGAAAAGATATGAAAACAAAATCGCAAAAAACGGAAAATTTGCTTAAAATCTTAAGTAAGAAGTCAGACTTTTTGATGAAAATTAGGTGCAAATTACAGAAAAAGAAAAGAAGAAATTATTTCTTCTTTTGCTTTGAAGACTTGTTTCGTTTTATTGCAACCACAATAAAATAAACAACACCTATAACAATTGCCCAAGGTAGTGTGCTTGCAATAAATCTTAATAAAGAATTTGCACTATTAATAAAAGCCTTAACTAATGTTGAAAACTTTACAAAGGCAACTCCTAGATAATCTGATTTTTCTGTAATGTTTAAATTAATTGTTGAATAGTCAACTCTTTCTTCTATACTTTTTAAAGAATCCTCTAGATATGCAATTGTCCTTTCTTGATTAAAAATCCTATCATTTATATTTAATTTATCCTCAATTTTTGTTGCTTGAGCATACATTTCCTGATATCTTAAAAGCCTTTTCTTTTCTGCTTCTAGCTCCAATTTATTATTTGTGTATTGACCAGTAACATCATCTTCCCCTTCATTCAAGCGAGTTACTTTTCCTAAAGTTTTAAGTTTAGAAATCACATCATCGTAATCACTAGCCTTTACTTTTATTGTGTAGTTTCCATAATATATATATTTGTTGTTTGCAGTGTTTGTGGATATGTTCTCTTTAAGTATAAAAGCATTCTTACTTGAAATATATGATTTTAGTTGCGCATCTGTTTCTTGAAACTTACCAACTTTAATTTCTAAGCCAAGACTTGAATTTTTTATAACTTGCCTGTATATCTGTTCTGGCGAAAAAGATGTGGATTTAGAATTATACACTGAATCATAATAAACTTCAGATGTAGGATAATAAAGTGCTGCTTGGTCTGTTGCATAGTTTGCAGAACGGCCCACATAGTTTGAACCCAATCCTAACACAGTAAATAACAAAACAACCACCACTATTGTTGCTAAAACCAGCAAAAGCCAATTATCTTTTATTTTTATTAATTGTTCTTTAAAACTCATGTTTTTTCCTCCAAATAATATTTTATGATCATATTATTTAAATACTGAATGAAATACTTAGGAAATTACCTAATTTTTCTTGACTCAAGATAATATCTTTTTTCGTGCGCCTCGCCCATTGAAAAGGTTTTACGAGGAAGAGCACCATCAACAATAACACTTTTGAAGAATTGTTTTTTTTGAATGGTTGGAAGATAAATGCCAGCATTATTAGGTTTTTGACCTAGAGAACACAAAACATCGTCGCCATGAACATAATCTATTTTCTCAAAGCCATAGTTTCTTCCGAGATTGTCCAAGAATTCCTGTATAGTCCCAACAGGGATATTAGATTTAGGGTTTGTTATTTTTATTATACCTGTTTTCTTGGGGTTATCTGTTATTAAACCAATAAAGTGCTTGTCTTTGATTTTCTTAGTTTTAATAATTTTAATTACTTCATCTTTTGGTTTTTTTGTAAATCTAAAAGAATCCCCAAAATAACTTTTCATCTCCTTAATTATGTCTTTCTTGAGATTAAACAAAACCCTGTGGATTGCCTCAAACTCTAAAGACTCGTCATGAAGATTAACAAGCTCAATTAAAGCATATCTTGCAGGATGATTCATAATCTCTTTCTTATTTGGTGCTTCATTTTTGATTATCTCCCAAACTGCCTTAGCTGTTGCAAGAGAATGGTTACCATCACCTACAGCATAAAGAAGAGGTGGATATGCCTTATCTAGTTTATATTTCTTTTTAAACTTCTCTGGAACTATTAACTTTTCTAAGGCCCTTGCTGCTTTTTTCTCAAATTTTTTAGAAATTAAATATCCAGAAATACGCCCTCCATTTTTCATAAGCTCAAAAGAATAAAGTTTTTCAAATTCTTGTTTGTTTTCTGACATAATATTTATAACTTTTCCTTTAGGATCATCAATTAATACCATTATGTGTGGCAACTCTAAAGGAGCATCTTTCCTAATCTCTATTCTTGGTGGAAGCCTATCTAAAATTGTTCCTTCTGTTGCTCTTACAAGTGTTGTTGAGCCAACATGATAATTATATTTTTCCAAATCTAAAGCAACAATCAATCCTTTTCGCACTTTGTCTTTTATTTTTCGTTCAACATAAACAAAGCCATTATAATCTTCAAACAATTTATTAGATATAAATTCTTTCATATTCTTTACAATAGATTTTATCCTTTCTGGCTTGTCTTCATCTTCTAGATAAATTTCAGGAAAAATAATATTTAGTGTTGATGGATTATCCCCAACGATCTTTTTAACTGAATTCCAATATTCTGGTTCTGATGTGTACTGGTCACAAGCAACAACAGACCATTTTGTTAAATCAACATTTTTTGGCAATAGCACTCTTGGAGCACAAAGCCCTACATTTTCATAATATCTTAGTTTCATATTTTCTCTCCTTTTTTAAATTTAAATTTATACTCTTTTTTTATTGTTGTGTGGTTCTTTTCTTTTGGCACCAACATTTTCTTTTCTTACAAGAAAAGAAAAGGCGGATATGCAATCACCGGGACTCGAACCCGGGTCTCAAGCTTGGGAAGCTTACATCCTAACCACTAGACTATGATTGCTAAAATTTATAATTCAATACTTTGTCCAAATTCTAAAGTTATTTGTTTAACCTCCAGATTTTCTTTTTCTATTAATTCTTGCAATTGTTCAGGTGTGCCATAAAGGTTCATAAAGGTTTTATAATGCATAGGGATTACATATTTTGGTTTTAGTTCTTTTAAAAACTCGATTGCGCCTTTTGGATCTATTGTATACACTCCGCCAACAGGAAGAATCGCAATGTCTGGTTTAAACTTTTCAGCAATCTCTTTAATCTCTATAAAATAATCTGTGTCTCCTGCAAAATAAATTGTGTTCTCTTCTGTTTTTATAATTAGCCCTGTTGCTACTCCACTATCCGAGCGATGAACTGCCTTTACAAAGGTAACTTCTATGCCTTTGTAGTTGATGGTGTCTCCAACAGTCCCAGAAAGAACCCAAAGCCCTTTTGCCTTTAGTTTTTCGCCTAGACCGTTTTCACAAATGATACTGCTGTTGTTTGCTTTTGCAATCTTTTCTGTATCACCTACATGATCAAAATGATCATGACTAACTAATATCAAATCAGGATTAAAATTATCAAGGCTTGCTTTAATCAATGGGTTTTTAGAGATAAATGGATCAATCAAAATTTTATGCGTTTTGTATTCTAAAACAAAACAAGCATGACCTATATATTTAATTTTCATTTATTTTACCTGATTTTTTGTTTTCTTCTGATAGTTTTCTTTAATTGCCTGTATTTGATTGTAAGGCCCTATAAAGTAAAGTTTCCCAATTTTTAGATAGATTACAATTTCCTTAACATACACTTTAAATCTTGTCTGCATAATGATGTCTAGCTTAGACAAAAGTAATTTCTTTAAGACATCAAGGTCAGTTAGCTTAAGCACAAAAACATTATCTGGTTTTCTTGTAAACTCTGGATGTGTTTCAAAAAGCATTCCTGAGTTGATGTCTGTTTTATCGCAATCGATTATTAGTTCGGAGATGTTGTTTGTCTTTGATAGTTCTTTAATAAGCGAAAATGCATTCTCATCAAGATTAATCACAAATTGGTCTTCAAAATTTAGATCTTTTAATGACTGAATCTGTCTATCAAAGGCTTGTTCAAAATTTGTTAATCTAGTTTCAATATTTTTTTTTATATCCTCTAAATCAGATATATAAAATGCAGCACTTGTCTTTCCCATTTTTAGAAGAGTTTGATCTTCTTTTGATCTTTCCAAGAAAATTTGTAGATTCCTAACAATATCATCAAGATATTGTAAAGATCTTGCAGGTGATTTTTGTAAAAGATCATTTAAGCTGTTTATGTTATTAAGCATCTTATCCTGAAGCTTAGATTCAACTATTTTTTTCCCTTTTTCTGTTATCTCAAAGAAGTCTTCTGTTTTTTTAATATAACCAAAAGATACCAGGTTTTTTATAACTCTTGATAGTGCAGCTCTTGCAGATTCTGTACTTGAATAATTAGGAATAATTCTTGTAAGTAATTCATTAAAGTTTGTTTTCTTTTGATTAATCTGTAAAAGAATAGAATCCATTACTGTCATAAATAGCCCTCTTATATATATTTTAGGGTTTTGTTTAAAAAGCTTTTGAAGCACCATTTTATTATAAAAAACGTTATTTTTAGTTTAAATTAAATAAGGGGGTTATTTTATGGCAGATTTACCTGTAGCAGCAATTGATAGACTTATAAGAAAGGCAGGAGCTGAGCGCGTTTCTGAAGATGCGGCAGAAGAACTTAGCAAAATACTTTCTGAGGTCGCAATAGATATCTCTAAGCAAGCAATAGAACTTGCAAAACATGCCAAAAGAAAAACAATAACTGGCGAAGACATAAAACTAGCAACAAAGACAATGCAGTAAATTTAAGGTAGAAAATATGAAATGCGATTTACATATTCATACTCGCTATTCCGATGGCTTTCATTCAGTAGAGTATGTTATAGAAAAGGCAGCTTCTAAAAAATTAAAAGCAATAGCAATTACTGATCACAATTCTATTTCTGCATTACCAGAAGCACGAAGAATTGCAGAAAAAGAAAATATTGAGTTAATTACTGGTGTTGAAATTAATTGCGAAGGCACAGAAATATTAGGTTATTTCTTTGATGTAACCTATGAGCCTTTACTTAAGATTATGGAAGAAAATGCAAAGTCCATACATGATGTTACCATGCAAAAATTCTATTGGCTTAAGGACAACGGATACGATATAGACTTAAAAGACATGATGCATTTTGTTGGGCCAAACAAGATGCTACAAGCCACACATCTTGCTTTAGAGCTTAAAAAGAAAGGGTACGTTCCTACACTGCAAGATGCTTTTTCAATAATTATTAAGAAAATAAAAATAGATTATAGGCCTAAAAGATATTCCACAAAAAAAGTAATATCAGAAATAATAAACGCAAATGGAGTTGCTGTTTTGCCACACCCTTGGTATTTGCCACCAACCACCAGAAACGACTTTGAGGTTTACATTTCTAAACTTAAAGAACAAGGCCTTGTTGGTATTGAAACAATCGGGCCACACAATAAAGAAGATGACAAGATAATTGCTAGATTTTCAGAGATTGCTAAAGAAAAAGATCTAGTAGAAACTGGTGGCTCTGATTTTCATGGCGCAAGTTATTTCCCAGAAAATAAACTTGGAGAATATACTGTAAATTATTCTGTTATAGAAAAACTCAGAAAAAAAATCATCTGATTTTTATTTTCTTTTTAAGAAAAGACATGGCTTTATTCTCTACTTGCTTAAATGATAATTCATTTATGTTTATTACTAAATCAAAAATTTTCTTGTCTTTTCCTAGATTAAAGCCATATAGCTTTTTGAAATGTTTTTTTGAAAAATTGTCTTTTTCTCTTAATATCTTATAAGCTTCTTTAAATGGGATCTTATCTCTTAAAGATAAGCTTTTAGCTCTTATTTCTTCTGTGCCATCAAGCCAAATCTTAATTATCTTTTGGTTGTTTTCTACAAGATATGGTAAAGTCCAAGAGTCAAGAACCATGTTGTCTTTGGTGTTTACTAGGTTAATCAAAAACTTATCTAACTTTTTATCTATAGATTTGCTTTGTTGCCTTTTTTTGTCAAGACCTGAAAACTCATACCACCCTTTGTTCATTTTTGTGTTTTCAATTTGTATCTTGTCTTCAGGGATGCCACAAGCAAACTGTTTAAGAATGTCAGATGTGTGTATATGTTTATACTTAAGTTTTTTAGCTACATACTTAACAAGATAACTTTTGCCAGAAGCGGATAAGCCGCAAATCAATATAATCATAAAAAAATAATATTTGAAAACATTTAAAACTGCTTCCTTTCTAATAATATAGTAAATATGAAAATAATATACGCAATAAATTCAGATGGGTTTGGACACGTTACAAGAAGCATACCGATCATCGATCATTTGCTAAAGAAAAAACACAACATAAGCATAATTACTGATAAAAAAGTTGCAGATTTTCTCAAAAAAAAATATCCTAAAATACCAATCACTGTTATTCCACAAATTTATTTTGAATATACCAATGATAGTGTTAAGACATTTCAAAGCTTTTTTAAAAGTTTTAACAAACACAATTTTAGAAATCTTAAAAAAACAATACTTGTTATAAAAAATGCAAAACCAGACATAATAATATCTGATCTTGAAAGATACTCTCTTTGGGCAGGAAAGTATTTAGATATACCAACAATAGAAATTGACAATCATGCAACAATTTTTAGAGGGGATGTAGAATTTAAAAGGAAAGATACTGGTGATTTTCTACAGGCAAAAACAGTTTCTAAGATTGTATATCCTTTTGCAAACTATTATTTTGGGCTTTGCTTTTACAGAACAGAAATCACAAAGAAAAATACAGAGATATTTGACCCAATCTTTTTGGAAGATGTGAAAAAACATAAACCAAAAGAGAAAGACTATATACTTGTCTATAATAGATTCATGGACAAAACAAAGATGATCCCTGTTCTTAAAAAAATAAAAAACCAGAAATTTTTAATTTTTGGATATAATGTGGATAAAATTGATAAAAATCTAGAATATAGAAAAACAAAACCTAACCTTTACAAAGAAATTGCAGAATGTAAGGCAGTAATAACCAATGGGGGACACACCTTAATTTCTGAAGCAATATATTTCAAAAAACCAATATACTCTATACCAATTAAACGCCAAATTGAACAATTAATTAATGGGCATTATCTTGACCTTTTAGAATTTGGTGAATCGCACAGAAAAATTGATGTGCAAACACTTAAGTCTTTTATTGAAAAAATACCTCATTATAAAGAAAAACTTAAAAAACACAAATACCAAGACAAAAAACATTTCTTAAAAAGACTAGATGAAAAAATAAAAGAGTTGGTACAGTTATCAAGAACTAGACTATGATTTTTCTGCTTTTATATAGGTGTTTTTTTGCTAAAGATTTGTTTATAAATCTATTCTAAGAATATATATTATATTAAATCTTGGACAGAGGTTAAAAAATGTATACTGTTAAAGACACATTATCAGATTTTAAAAAAATAGCAAAAATCAATTCTAATTGCGAAGAATTACATATTACTAGGGCATTTTCCAAGAAAAATCTTATAAAGATTCTTGCTAGATGTAAGAGATTAAAGACAATAACTGTTTCTAATTCCACTAATGAAAGAATTAGTAAAGCTTTAAAGGATTTAATTAAGAAAAAGGGCATTACAATAATTTTGCGAAAAGAGCAAGGAAGGCCAATTGATATTAAGGTTGAAAAACTACAAAGGATTTTACGAGAATACAAAGATTATAGTTACAGAGACCTTGAGAAAAAGCTAGGCATTCCAAAAAGCAAGATACACTATTTAATCAAATACTCAAAAAGAAGAAAAATAAAAGATGGAAACAAAATCATCTATCTTAAATGATTTTGTTTTTGGCTATTTCTTTATCTACAAAAATTACACATGTATATGTGGTTCTTTCAGCTGTTAAATTGCTATATTTGAAAAAGGTATTAAAACCTATGGTAATATTATATTTATATAATAAATAAGAAGAAAAAAAATGAGCAGAAAGAGAAATACAATAATTGCAGTAATCATTACTTTTATTATAATCTGTGTATTTGTCATTATCTTTATATATTCTAAAAAGCAAAAAGAAGAAGAAGAAGAAGAAATGTGGAATATGGCATTAAATGCGATAAGTGATGAAGAACTAGAATATGAATTAAGTATTGAAATTCCACCAGAAAATCTTTTTAATGACGATACAAAAGATAATTTTGAAAAACTTATGGTTGTTGAAGACATAACTGATAACAAAGTAAAAGAAACAAACACAAAAAATAAAATAACTGGGTTAGTGGGAGCAAATAATATAAATAATATAATAAATAAAAAATATGAAAAATATGAAAAAAAAGAATTAAAACTAAAAAATAAAATATCTTGGGAAGATTATTACACGCCAGGGCATCGCCAAGAGTGTAGGCGTTGTGCGATAATGTCTACTGTTGCAGCATTAGAAGCGTATTTTAATAAAAAATATGAATTAGAACCAAAAATAAGTTTATCTAGACAATATTTAACATCTTACACAGATTTTTCAGGGTGTACAGGGAGATATACTTTATATTATATTAATTCAGTAACACTCAATGGAAAAAATGATAATATAGAAACCAGAAATGAAAATTTAAAAAATAAAATTAAAAATGAGATTGAAATTGCAGACCAATTTTATAAAAATTCAAAAAAATTAGAATCAAAACATCTAATGACAAGAACACAATATAGCATTGCTGCAGGAGAAGTGCCTTTTGGTATACCGAAAAATGAGCAATTGCCTTGTGTCCACTATGATGCTTGCGAAATTGTAAAAATTGACCCTGAAAATCCTGATTTTGCAGTAACAGGAATGGACTTAAGAATATTTGATGAAATTTATTTAAAACAAAAAGATTTTAAAGACAATTGGGAAGAGAGAAGAAAAACAATACTTACAAAAGAATTTTGCGCAGATAGGGGAGATAAAAAAAACAATAAATTTACCACACTTAAAAGAAATGATGATTTTGAAAAAATATTTGTGGAAAACTATTTTAAAATAGATAATTCTAAAGATAGCGCAACAACAATAAGATTAATCAAAGAAGCATTAGAAGTTTCTCCATTAATTGTAGGAACCAATATATATAGAAATATGCATGATCATCTAGATAATAAAGGAAAAGTTTGGGAAAAAGAAGACGAAAATGAAGAAATTTGGGCAAGACACAGCTGGGTTCTTACCGGATGGGGTGTTGATGAAATTTCTGGAAGAGAATATTGGATATTAAAAACAAGCTGGTCAGATACATGGTATAAAGGTGATAATCTTATAAGAATATGGATTGGCGACCCAGCAATAAATTTAGAATCTAACCTTATTTATGGTTTTTCTGGAGAAATGGTAACTATTCCTGGAAAAGAACTTAACAAATTATTAGAAGATGTAAAAAGGGAAGAAGAAACAAAAAAATTAATGCAAGAAAGAAAAGAAAAAACTCAATATCCTAAAATTTTACCACAAAAACCAGATCCTAAAAATATAAATCCATTGAAGGGATACAACATTATTAATGCAGGGTATCAAGACACAAAATATATCTCAGACAACAAATGCACAACAATTGTAAGTTGTATATATGATAAGTTAGCTGTGTTTTATACAGATAAACAAAATGAGTTTAGTTAAAAATATATAAGAAAAATATGAACAGGAAAAGAAACACAATAATTGCTATAATCATTACTTTTATTGTAATCTGTGTATTTGTCATATTCTTTGTTTATTCTAAAAAGAAACAAGAAGAAGAAATGTGGATAATGTCATTAAATGCGATAAGCAAAGAAGAACTAGAATATGAATTAAGTATTGAAATACCACCAGAAAATCTTTTTAATGATGAAACAAAAAATAATTTTGAAAAATTAATAGATGTTGAAGACATAACAGATAATAAAAACAAAATAAAAGAAACAAACACAAACAAGAAAATAACAGGATTAATTACTCTAAAAAATACAAATAATAAAAATCATAGACTAAACGATAAAATATACTGGCAAGATTATTTTACGCCTGGACATAAGCAAATTCGTTGTGGGAATTGTGGGATAATGGCTGTTGTTGCAGGATTAGAAGCATATTTTAATAAAAAATACGAATTAAAACCAAAAATAAGTCTATCAAGACAATACCTCACATCTTATACTAGTTTTATGGGTTGTTCTGGAAATATTAACCAACACAAAATTAATTTATTAAGTCTTGGAGGGAAAAACAAAGACTTAGATACTAGAAATGCCTATCTAAAACAAAAAATAAAAAAAGAGATAGATGCGTCTGATCAATTTATTACAGGTACAAATATATTAAAAACAAAAACACAATATAGTATTGCTGCAGGAGAAGTGCCTTTTGGTATACCGAAAACTGTGCAAATGCCACCTGTTCATTACGATTCTTGTGAAATTGTAGAAATTGATCCAAACAATCCAAATTTTGCAGTAACAGGAATGGATTTAAGAATATTAGACGAAATATATTCTAAAAAAGAAGAATATAAAGACAATTGGGAAGAGAAAAGAAAAACACTATTTACAAAAGATTTTTGCCCAGATAAAGGAGATATAGTAAAAAATAAATTTACCGCACCTAAAAGAAATGATAATTTTGAAAAATTATTTGTAGAAAACTATTTTAAAATTGATAACTCAAAAGATAGTGCAACAACTATAAGATTAATCAAAGAGGCATTGAAAGTTTCACCATTAGTTGTAGGCACTGCTTTTTATAAGTCAATATTAAAACACAAAAGTAAAGGAGCTATTTGGGAAAAACCACCAACAGAAGAAATACATGAGCTTGGACACAGTTGGGTTATTACTGGATGGGGTGTTGAAGAAAATTCTGGAAGAGAATATTGGATATTAAAAACAAGTTGGTCTGATGGGTGGTTTGGGGAGAACTGCTTTTTTAGAGTGTGGACGAATGATCCTGCACTAAATATAGAAAAACAACCAATTTATGGGTTTTCTGGAGAAATGGTGACTATTCAAGGAAAAGAACTTAATAAATTATTAGAAGATGTAAAAAGAGAGGAAAAGGAAAGAAAAAAACAAAAAGAAGAAAAAATAGACACAAAAAATGAAAAACAAAAACCAATACAAGAGCAAAAAGAAAAAACACAATATCCTAAAATTTTACCACAAAAACCAGATCCTAAAAATATAAATCCATTGAAGGGATACAACATTATTAATGCAGGGTATCAAGACACAAAATATATCTCAGACAACAAATGCACAACAATTGTAAGTTGTATATATGATAAGTTAGCTGTGTTTTATACAGATAAACAAAATGAGTTTAGTTAAAAATATATATGAAAAATGAGCAGAAAGAGAAATACAATAATTGCAGTAATCACTACATTTATTATAATCTGTATATTTGTAATTATCTTTTTGTATTCCAAAAAGAAAGAAAACGATTTAATGGATTTTCCAGTATACACGATAAGTGACGAAGAACTTGAATATGAATTAAGTATTGAAATTCCGCCAGAAAATCTGTTTAATGATGAAACAAAAGATAATTTTGAAAAACTTATGGTTGTTGAAGAAATAGCAGATAATAAAAACAAAGTAAAAGAAACAAAGACAAGCAATAAACTAACAGGATTAGTTCCTTTAATAAATACAGACAGTCAAAACATAAAACTAAACGATAAAAATTACTGGCAGGATTATTTTACTGGCGGACATAAGCAACAACAATGTGCCTGTTGTGGAGTAATGGGGGTTGTTGCAGCATTAGAAGCATATTTAAATAAAAAATATGAAGAATATACAATACTACCTATACATTTATCAAAAGGTTATCTTATTTCTTATGCCGATTTTATGGGTTGTTCGGGAAATTATTCTTTTTATTATATAAAATTGCTTACTCTCGATGGAAAAAATAAAGATATAAAAACAAGAAATGCCAATATTAAAAAAAAATTAAGAAAAGAAATTGAGTTAGGTGACCAATTTATTAAAGGCACAGATAAATTAAAAACAAGAACACAATATAGCATAGCTGCGGGCGAGGCGCCATTAGGTATTACTGAATCAGGATATTTCGTTTATTTTGCTTATGATTCTTGTGAAATTGTGGAAATTGATCAAAACAATCCAAATTTTGCAGTAACAGGAATGGATTTAAGAATATTAGACGAAATATATTCTAAAAAAGAAGAATATAAAGACAATTGGGAAGAGAAAAGAAAAACACTATTTACAAAAGATTTTTGCCCAGATTCTAAAGATAAAGATAAAGAACCATATGTCAATGACATTATGATACATAAAAGAAATGATGATTTTGAAAAAATATTTGTAGAAAATTATTTTAAAATTGATAATTCTAAAGATAGAACAAAAACAGTAAAATTAATCAAAGAAGCATTGGAAGTTTCGCCATTAGTAGTAAGAGCGCCTTTTTTTGAATCTATTAGAAAATATAAAGGGGGTGTTTGGGAACAAAAAACAGATGATAATAAAGAAAAATCTTATCATTGTTGGATTATATCTGGATGGGGTGTTGAAGAAAATTCGGGAAGAGAATATTGGATATTAAAAAATAATTGGAGTGATAATTGGGGAGACAAAACATTTATGAGGGCTTGGATAAATGATCCGGCACTAAATATAGAAAAACAACCAATTTACGGATTTTCTGGAGAGATGGTCACAATTCCTGGAAAAGAACTTAACAAATTATTAGATGAGGTCAAAGAAGAGAAAAAATATAAAAAGGCAGAAGATTTATTTCCTAATACAATTTCGCCAACACCAGACAATATTAATGATACTGACTCAATAATAAAAGAAGACACATCTAACAAATACCAAAATACAAGATATATCTCAGACAACAAATGTACAACAATTGCAGGTTGTATATATGATAAGTTAGCTGTTTTCTACGGCGATAAACAAAACGAATTTAGTTAAATGTAAATTAAAGATTTTAAAAAAATAAGAAAAAACGAAGTATTTATTGTACTCCGCTCATTTTGCCTTTTTCTTCAGGTTTGTCTTTACCTTCTGCTTTGGTTTTTTCATTTATCTTTTTTAAAATTACATCTTCTTGCTTTTGAATGTTTTTTATTCTTAAATCAGTTGTTTCTTTAAGGTCCTTTGTGTCCTTTAAAACATCTTCTTTGTCAGATAAGATGAAAACATTCCCAACACCTTTATAGACCTTCTTCTCTTTTGTCTTCTCTAATTCTTTTATTGTGTTTTCTAAAACGCTCTTTTGAAATTGTAATTGTTGCTTTTGTTGTGTTAAAAACATCAATTGCTGTCTATACAAATTTACATTATCACTCATAAATCCACCTCATATGTTTTTTTAATCAATTCTAACAGATTAATGTAATTGTTTATTGTTGCCTTGTAAGCAGTTATGTCTTTTGCAAAGATTGTTATCTTTAAGGTCTTTGTTTTATTATCTATTGTAATATTTGAGTCTGATCTTTTAAAGTCTTTTCTGGCCATCTCTAGATCTAAAAGCTCTTTTAGCTTATTTGGATTTTTTGTCTTGATTGTTAATTCTTCTTTAATAATAGAACCAATCATTGTTTTTCCTCACCTAAAATTTTAAAAGAAAATAAAATTTCGTTTTTGATTTTAAAGACAATCTCATTTTCTTTTTGTATGGCTTTTATTTCAGAATCGCTATCTGTTTTTTCAAGAAAATAAAAAAAATTCCCTTTAGCGCTTGCGCTTATTATCTTGTCTTTTGGTTTCTTATAAAAGATGTCTGTTAAAATAAAAGACCTGTCAGGAAAAAAACTTGTTTCCTTTCTTTTGTAAACCATTAGCTCAAGATTTCTCTTTTTTCTTCCAACAATTAGAAGAAAATCATCACCAAGATAACTTGCCTTCTCAAAAAGCTTTCTTAACTGATGTTGTCCTCTTGGGATGTGCTTGACTTCAGGAAAAAACATTGCAAAATATTTACAAAATCTTTTCTGGGAGATATCTGCATATCTTGAAGTTGTAATTAACATCTTTCTAGTCAGCTTTTACCTTCTTAACAATTGGCGCCCTTTTCTTGTAGAATATTCTACTAGAACAATTCTTGCATTTCTTGCTCTCTGGCATCTCGTTATAATTTTCATTACATTTACCACAATAGTACATAAGTTTCACCTATTTTGTAGTTGTCTTGAACTTATATGCTCCACCAGAAACCTTTGCCTTACATTTTTGACATTGATAGATTCCTGTTGCTACTCTTTTAAGCTTGTCTTTTGTCCCACATTTTGGACAAACTTTCTTTGTTTTATCTTCTATTGCTAATAGATATTTCTTTCTAATACCTACTCCGCCTCTAACTCCATATTTTCCTGTTTTACCAACTTTTTTTGTACTCATTGTTCCTCACATATTTTATTTTTTATATCTGAATATTTCTTGCTTGCTTCATCCATCATTACATTTACATCTTCAATATTAAGTGTGCCATTTCCTCCACCTTTATGATATGCAACAACGTCGTTACCAACAACACCAATTGTAAATCTTGTGTCGCCAGCAAGTTCTTCAACTTCAGTAGCATCTGCAAAAATCTTATTTCCTGATTTCCAGAAAGTAAAGGATACAGCTATTTTTTTTAAGTCAATATTTAATTTCTTACCTGAATATTCGTTATTGACAATATTATTGTTTTCATCAAGCTTTGGAATCTTACAATCAAGTAAGGCAGCCATTGCTGCATATTCGGCAGCATCAATTAGGTTACCATCAGCATTTAATGCATAACAATCAACATAAAGTATAAAAGATTTCTCGCCAGTAACAATATTAAGCTCTTTAAAATCTATGCATTCTGAAGACCTTATAACTCTGTCTACAACTCTTCCATACTCCATAGCATCAATGCTTGGTGGGCCTGTGTCAATATCAGCTGAAGCAATCCCTGACATCTCAAGATTTAAAACAAAAGATCCCTCATCAGGAGAATCAGGATATGGGGTTCCAACAGCAAACTTAACGCCAGCAATTACCTCGGTATTGCCTAGCTTTACCCATGCTGAACCATCTGCAGACTTCATAACATCTCTTTTAATATCTAGTGGTCTATAATCTAGTAATTGCCTGTTATCTAATCTCTTACCTGCAACTAAAAGTTTTCTTGCCTTATCTGACTTTATTATCTTTAAAATATCTACATCACTCATTGTATACCACCTTCAACAGGATATTTGCTTACAAGTGCTTTTTTTTGAATCTCATAAACTTTTTCTGCACCTTTTAAAGCAGTTTCTAAAATCTTTGAACACTCTTTTTTATCTGCAAAACCATCCATCTGAAGAAGAGCAAGTTCTTTTTGTGGCATTAAAAACGCACAAGCCATATCTACTGCATCTTCTGTATCTTCATCTTCTTTATTTAGATCTAGAACGATTTGTTTGTTTGCTCTTCCAGCAGCTACTGCACTTATTAAGCCTCTCATCGCAAGACCAGCATCAGCAGCTGCAAGACTAGCAGCAGTTAAAGCAGCAACTCTAGTTCCTGCATCTGCTGAAAGAATCAAAACATTAACATCAATCATGGTGTTTGGAAATTGCTCAACCATCACAGCAGCCTCAAGAGCATGACCAGAAACTAAAGAAATTTCTTTGTCTCTTTTTCCTGGCACTGGTGATTTTCTTTCAGATACTGAAAATGTTGCCATCCTATATTTATAATTGATTATTGCTTTACTTGGATCTGCTAAATGTTTTGGTAAAACAGGTCTTGGGCCATTAACTGTTGCTACCACGATGTTTTTACCCCACTCTAAATAACAAGAGCCATCAGCATTTTTTGCAATCCCCAATTCAGCTTTAATGGGACGCAACTCGTCATAAGACCTTCCATCTGGTCTTTTTGCATTACTCATATTAAACTCTCCTCTTTTATTGATTATTTTTTAAATATTCTTCTATAGTATTAGTTAGATTTGATTTTTGAGAATTATTTACAATTAAAGAAATCGCATTCTCTAATAAATTTCCATTTTTTGAAACATACCAAATCCACCCATTTCTTCCAACCAAGATATTCGAAGATGTGTATTTCTTTAAGATATTAAGCATAGAATCATTCTTACCAATAATTCTTGGGATCTTAACTGAAGAAACTGCATATATCGAACCCTCTGGAAGAATGTTGATATTATCTAATTCAGAAACTTCTATACCATCAACGCCTTTAACTCTTGCAAAAAGCATTTGCCCAATCTTTAATTCTCTTGTAACAAAAGACTTTGGAAAAAAACAATCGCTATGAGAATTGACATCAATGATATATCCATTAGCAGTGATGTTTCTTACAACACAAACCACTGGGTCATTTTCCTTAGGAAAGTAAGGTCCATTTAATGGCACAATAGAAACAAAATCGCCTGTTTCATTTAACAATCCTAATACAGAACTATATATTTTATTTTCCTTAATAAAAACATTCTCACCGATTTTCTTTCTTTGATCTGTGATTAGTTCTCCTGGAATTACTATTTTTTTCATATAATCACACTCTCTATTGTTTTTCAACATTAATTATTACTGAACCACGGGTTATGTTATTTAAATCAGTAATTAATTTTTGCTTTAAACCCATTGGCAAAGATACCTTTGCAAATAACCCACCACTTGGCAACCATTTTTCTTCGACAATATCATATTTGTGAAGAATAGGCAACAACTTACCTGAGAACTGAGACGTTACTTCAATTGATAAAATTATCTTGTCCATGGAGATTGGCAATGCTTTTTTTAAAACAAGCATAACTTGATTTAGCTCATCATCTCTTTTTCTTGAAAGATTAAACTTGAATTTTGCAGCATCTAAAGCATTGATTATTCTTTGGGGTGGAATTGGAGTCATCTCTTTAGGGTCATGAGCGTTCTTTGCTATAAAATCTATTATTTCGTTTTCTCTTCTTTTAAGCATCTCGTTTCTTTGAGTAGTTGTTAATTGAACATCTCCGTCAATTATTATTTTTTTTGCAATTGTTAAGAAATCTGTGGTTTCAAAAACTTGTTTAATAATTTCTTCGGAAGCTAATTTTCCTTTTGCAGAATCTGAATATATTTCTTCCATCGCAAACATGTTATCTAAATTAACATCTTTTCCATGCTTTAAATCCCAAGCAAGATAAGGGTCTACAAAAATCTCAAAACGATGTCCATCTCTACTATACTTAGCAAGAACTGCATCATCAAGCTTAACCATTATTTATCACCTACAATAATTTTGAATATTTTTCTAATGGAACAACAGCGTTACCATTGCCATTATCTGTTACATTAATTACTTCTATGCTCTGAGCATTTAGTTTTTGTTTTGGTTCTAGGTTTAAAGATATTGCTTTTATACCTATTGCTAATGCATCTTCAAAGCTTAGATTTTCTTTGTAATTTTTCTCTAGATAATCCATTAATTTTTGTTTGTTCTGGCCGATTGCCAAAGCCTTGTAAGCGGTTATTGCACCACTTGGTTCTGCTTCAAAGATGTGTTTCCCTAGCGAATCGTAGCCTGCAATAATAAGAGAAACACCAAATGGTCTTCCGCCTGCATATTGAGTGAAATATTGAATTACTGATGCGATCTTCTTAACAAGCGTCTCAACCTCAATTGCCTGATCATAATAAGTTCTGTTCTCTTGAGACATTTGTCTTGCAAAATCAACAAGCCTTCTGCCATCGCCTATTAATCCTGCACAGGTTGTCCAAATGTGATTATCAATCTTAAAGACCTTTTCCACAGAGCTTGGAATAACAAGGCTTGAGTGTATTTTCTTGTCAGCAATTATTATTATTCCTTGCTTATAGATTATAGCTACTGCTGGACTTCCTTTTTCTATAATCTTTGAGGCATAATCTACTTGGTAAAGATGCCCTTCTGGACTAAACATTGTTGTTGATCTATCATAACCTGCTGCACCTAGAGAATTTGGTATCAAATTATACTCACCATTTTAGAATTTTATAAATATCATATTTAAATATATAAAACAATAGTTAATCTAATATATAATATAGACAAGAAGCATTTAAAAAGCTTATTTTAGGCCAATTTTCTTAATTGTGCTTTTTATGTTTTTTATTTTTAATAGTCCTAAATCCTGTTGTGCAAAAAATAACGAAGCAAGGAATTCTTCTAGATAATCTTTGTTTACTCTGATTAATATAGTTTTTGCTTTAAAATCCATCTCTATTATCGTGATATTTGCTTCTAATTGAACGAAAATGCCGCTTTGCTTTTGTAAAGCTCTTGAAAGAGATGAATACACGGTCTTAGAATCAAGAGCATGAGGATAAGTAAGCAACTCCAAATGTACATATCTTTTTTTATGCCTTAAATTTGGCCTTATAACTGCTAGTTTTTTCTTTTTCATAAATCCTCTAATACTCTTTTTATCATTGCCCTCTCTAAGCTAAGATTTCTTAAAAAGCTCTTAAGAATGATAGGGTCTACAAGCTCTTCTGGAACTTTGGCCAGAGACACAAAACGAAACTCAACATTTCTTTTTTTTAATAATTCTAAAATAAATAATGTCTGCTTTATTGCTTTGTTTTGGTTGTGTCTTAGCTCTCTAATATCAAAGAAGATTATTTTGTTGTTTTGCTTTGCCAACTTTGCTAAACCCTCGTCAATTGCAGTTTCTGAGGAGATCGGGTTGAATAAATGAATTTCTGATTTGCTTGATATAATGTTTGTGTTGGAGGAGAGGGTGCTGCCTTGTCCAAGAATTAATGCGTTTTTTGGGATCTTGCTTTTTAGGTTGCTATAAAGATTTAAGTCATTAAAAAGAAAAGCAGGAAATGTGTTTTTTACTTTTGGAAAAACAAAACCCATGTCCTCTTTTTTGTTTATCTCTTTGACTATATAAATTTTTTGAATATTTAATTTCTTTAAAATCTCCTCAGCAAAAGGTTTCTTGAAAAAATCACTTGAAACCACATCAAAATATTTTTCTTTCATCTTCTTTATCACATTTTTTCAGGGATATCTATGCCCAATAACCACAACGCATTCTCTAGGGTTTGAAGATAAGCACTAATTGTTGCTAGCCTTTGTTCTGTTATTTCTTTATCAACAGAAAGCACAGGACAATTAGTATAAAACTTATTAAATGCACGAGCTAAATCTAGGCAATAGCTTGCAATAATGTTTGGTTTTCTTTCTTTTGTAGCATTTTCTACTTTGCTTGGGAACTGCAAAATCAAACACAATAGCCTTTTTTCTTCTTCAGTTAACTCTTTTGGCTTTGAAACTATCGAGGTTTTTTTATAGTTTGCTTTTCTTAAAATACTTTTTGCACGCACCCCACTATATTGTACATATACACTTGAGTCGCCTTGAAGATCAAGAGCAGAACTGATATCAAACACAAATGTCTTATTAAAACCAATCTTTAACATCTCAAACTTAATTGTTCCAAAAATAATCTTATCAATTATTTCCTTTTGGTGTTCTAGGTTATTTTCTGTTAATACTTGTTTTACCTTATCTTGTAATTGGTCTCTTAAGTCCTCATAAAGCACCATGCCACCAGCACGAGATGCCATCTTTCCAGTTGTTAGATTTACCATCCCTAGAGATATGTGCTCATGTACGGTTTTGGGGTAAATCACAGAAAACAAACTAAACAATTGCCTAAAATAAAAATCCTGTTCTGAACCAACAACATAAATAAAATGCTTACATTTTGGAAATTTCTGTTTTTTTATTTGAACCAAAGCAATATCTTTTGCTGCATAAAGTGGCGCACCGTTCTTTTTAATTAATACTAAGACATCAAGCTTTTTGTCTTTTAGGTCTGCAATTATCGCATCTTCGCTTTCCTTTATTATATCCTTGTGCTCTTTGATAAATTCATCTTTAATTTCTAAAAACTTCTTTTCTGTTTCGCTTTCAAATATTTTATCAACAAGCTCTACTCCAAGTTCTGTTTTAACCTGCATATATGCTTGATAGCAGATATCCCTTAGTTTTGCGATTTCTTTTTGTAAGTCTTTATCAGTTAAGATTTTCTTTTGAATATCATCTATTTCTTTTTTAGAATCAACATTACCTTTTGCTTTTTCTCCAGCAGCAATATAGATTTCTCCAAACCATTTAGAAACATTTGTTTTTGGAATTTGTTGCTTGTCTTTTGGCAATTGTGAATAATACCAATACCATTTGGCTACATGTGTTCCTACATCTCCTCCATAATATACAGGTTTAGAATCATAGCCAGAGAATGATAAAAGACGAGAGATAGAATCTCCTCCAACAATCATTCTTAAATGCCCAACATGTAAGGTTTTGAAGGTGTTAGCATTAAAGGTATCAATTACATATTGTTCGTTTGCACCAATTTTTGACTTGCCATAATTTTCTTTTTTTTCAAGAACGTTAGTTATTGTTTCTTTGTAAAGTATTTCTGGCTTTATCTTTACATTAATATATCCACCGACAGCAACATAATCAAAAATGTCTTTATTTTCTCTTAGCTTCTCAACTATTTCTTTAGAGATATCAAGTGGCGATTTCTTTAATTCTTTTGCTAAAGAAAAACAAGGGAAAGATAAATCTCCAAGATTAAAATCAGGTGGTTCTTCTATAAATTTATGAGTTTCTAAGATATCTTTTTTAGTAATTCTTGAAATCTCTTCAGCAAATTTTTCTTTAAAGTTAAACATAATTCATTACCTTTAAAGCGAGCCCGGAGGGATTCGAACCCTCGACCCACAGCTTAGAAGGCTGTTGCCCTATCCACTAGGCCACGGGCCCACAATCTATATAATTTAGAAAAGAAAATAAATAAAAATGGAATAGAAAGAAGCACTTATTGTGATTGCCCTTCTAAATATTCCTGAATCTTAGAAAAGCTCTCTGGATTTTCATCTACCCATTTTTGCAGGGTCTCCATTTCTGAATTTATTCTGGTTACATCTTCTGAATATTTTTCTAGAAGTTTATTCTGAACTACTTGTATATTTCCAGAAAGCTCTGAAGAATTATTAAATAATTCAAGTTCAGCTTCAAAATATTTTCCTTGCTCTCCAGCACAATTAGCATATATTGCTGCAGAAGGTTCTGAAGATACCATCTCTTTTGGTAAATATTTAATTTTACCAGTATCAATATATTCTGATTTTAATTGCATTAATGATTCTTGTGCTAGCTTCTTACAATAGCTACAATAATAATCAGAATAAACATAAACTACAACCCTTGCATTCTCAGAACCGAAATAAATGTCTTCTTCTTGATAAAACAGGTCTTCTACTGCATTTCCATCCATTGCAACATCTATTTTTTCTTTTAATTCTGCATAAGTTAAATAGCCCCCTGCATAATCGTTATTTATTATTATTGCTGGTGTTCCTGTTATACCAATCATTTGTGCAAATTGTGTATCACTAATTATCTTTTGTAAAATTTTCGCATCTTCTGCTTTTGTTTCTGAAGTAATATTAAGGTTTTTTGCAACACAAGAATCTATTTCTGATTTATCTAAATTTAATTTTGCTGTTATTTTATCAAATACTGGCTTTTGCTTTACTTGTATTTCCGATAATAGTTCGGTTTGTATTTTTTGACTTAATTCTGTTAGATCGTACATTAATTTAGAATATCTTTCTCTAAATTCGCTTTCTGTTAGTTCTGTGTTTTCATTACCTATTGTTATATTTGTATTTATGGTTGGATTTGGATTTACTGGAACTGTGGATTTTTTATTTCTGGTTAAAATAGTTGTTACAATTACTGCTCCAACAATTAAAATAATCATAATTATAATTCCTATAATCAAGAAAGTATCTGATTTCTTACTATTCTTTTGTTTAATCTCTTTTGTTTTGGTATTTGGTTTTTTTTCAACAATTGTTTTCTTTTCTGGTTGTTTTTCTAACTTTGCTTTATCTTCAGTTTTTATTTTCTTTTCTGGTTTTTTTGTTTTCTTTATTTTTTGTTTTTTCAAAATATCACCATTTTTTAATATGCTTAACTATAAAAATAGTAGTATAACATATTATATAGAATAATAATATTTTAAAAATAAGTGTTTTTATGGCAAAAGAATTAATTTCTAAAGAAAAAATAGAAAACTTAAAACACAAGCATTATGGCATATTTGGCAAACACTCTGCTGTTGAGATTTGCGAGTGGAATAAAAAGGCACTAAGAGGAGAAGGGGTTTGCTATAAACAGCAATTTTACAATGTAGAGTGCCACAGATGTGCACAAATAACTCCTGCTGTTCTTTGGTGTCATCAGAATTGTATTTTTTGTTGGAGACCTGCAGAATACATGACTATTGATAAATTTCAACCAAAAGATTATGATGACCCTAAAGCCATAATTGATGGGCTTTTTGCAGAAAGAAAAAAATTACTTTCTGGCTTTGGTGGGTTTTCTAAGGTTTCTAAAGCAAAGCTAAAAGAAGCAGAGATACCAAGCCATGTGGCTATCTCTCTTTCTGGAGAGCCAACTATCTATAAGGATCTTTGGAAATTGATAAAGGAATTAAAATCCAGAAAAGAGATCAAAACAATTTTTGTAGTCACAAACGGAATGGAACCTGAAAATCTTTTGACTTTGCAAAAGCACAAAAGTTTACCAACACAGCTCTATTTTTCTTTTGTTGCTCCAAACAAGGAATTACATCTTAAAATTAATCGCCCAAAAATAAAAGACTCTTGGGAGCGTTTACAAAAGACAATATCTATAATGCCAAAACTAAAATGTAGAAAAGTAATTAGATTCACATTAATTAAAGGAATAAATGATGATAAAAAATATATTAAAGACTTTGTGAAAATCTTTGAAAAAACAAAAGCTGATTTTGTAGAAATTAAATCGTACATGTATCTTGGCTATTCCAGAAAAACACTGGTTTTAGACAACATGCCTAAATACGAAGAGTGTTTAAAATATGCAAAAGCTTTTGAAAAAGAATCAAAAGATTATAAAATTTCAGATACTTGTAAGCCATCAAAGATTATTCTTTTAAAAAATAAAAATTCAAAAGTTGATAATTTCATTATTAAAAAAAGAGGTAGAAAATAAATGGTTGAAATAAATTCAGAATTAAAAGCAGTGGTTGATGCTTTGCAAAATGAAAAGACAGTTTGTCTTTTAGCGCCTAGCTTTCCAGTTGATTTTTGTTTTCCAGATATAATTCTGGATCTTAGAAGACTTGGATTTACTAAAGTTGTAGAGCTTACATATGCTGCAAAACTAATAAACTATAAATATATAAGAACAATGAACGAAAATCCTGACAAGCAGTTTATTTGTGGGAACTGTCCAACAATTGTTAAATTAATAGAAAATCAACATCCTGATCTAAAAGAAAATATTCTAGATGTTGCTTCTCCAATGGTGGTTATGGCGCGTTTTGTAAAAAGAGAATTTGGAGAAGATTACAAAACAATTTTTATTGGGCCTTGCTTTTCTAAAAAAACAGAAGCCAAGGAAAATTCAGATTGTGTTGACTTTGCTCTAACATTCAAAGAATTAACTGAACTTTATGCTTATTGCGAAGAAAATAAACTTCTAAAAAATATTGAAGACAATAAAGCAAATAGAGAGTTTAATAAATTTTATAATGATGTTACAAAGATCTATCCACTTGAAGGTGGGGTTGCTAGTTGTTTGATTACCAAAGATATACTACATCTTGAAGAAGTGATGGTTTGTGATGGCCCAAAAAATATTGAAAAGGCAATTTCTGATTTTAAAGATAATAAAAAAATCAGATTTTTTGACATTGTCTTTTGCGAGGGGGGTTGCCTTGGCGGGCCAGGAATGATAAGTAAAGATGATTTGAAAATAAAGAAAGACAGAATCTTTGAGTATAAGGACAAATCAAGATATTATCAGCCAGACGGAAACTATGGCAAGTTCGTGCATGCTTTTGGACTTGATATAAGCAGAAAAAAAGATTCAAAATGAATCTGGTTGCAAATATTAAGTCTATAAAAAGCTACACAACTTGAATAGACTCTAATATTTTATTATTTATTTTTGAATAAATCTCAATTTTTAAAGTAGCCAATCTTTTATAAATTAATTTTTTATCTATTGTAAAAATCTTTTTAGGATTAATCGCACTATTAAATTCTAAATACCCACTCTCAACATCAGATTTTTTTATTTCAATACAATTATTAAAATTAGGTTTGTGAGTTATTATATAACAACAAATAATATCTTGATTTATAGTGTTATGATAATCATTAGAAATTACAAGAACAGGTCTTTTCTTTGATCTAAATAAATCTGTAAATGGGAATAATGCTAAATATATTTCTCTTTGTTTAATATTTGTCCCATCTTTTGTCATCATTATTGTTCCAACTTTTCAATAATTTATCTAGCATCTTGTAATATTCCTTGTCTTCTTTGGTTTTTATTATATCTTCTGCTTTTTGAAGAATTATCCTTTTTTTATCAACAACCAAAAGCAGAGAATCCCCTCTCTTTAAGTTAAGTTTATTTCTAATACTTACAGGAATACTTATTTGCCCTTTATCACTAATAGTTGCTGTCTTAATTAACATTTTCTTACCTTTCTTACTTTTCTTATTAATAAGTAAATTAAGAAGCAACAACTATATAAAGATATAAGATATGGAATCTAGTCAGTGATTCCATTCTCTGTAACTTGATAAACTGCTTCGCCATCAGGAAGGCTTGGTGAATCAACTAATTTTGCAATTCTTTTTGATCCGGAGCCTTTTCTTAAATAGATTCTTGTCTTTGATGCGTGTTTAACAATGTTACCACCAATAGCGTCTGTTGGATCTCCAAACAAAACATCTGGTCTTGACATTACTTGGTTTGTTACAAATACAACCACATTGTAAAGTTCAGCAATTCTTTGAAGCAACCTCATATGACTATTTAGCTTTTGTTGTCTGTCTGATAATTGCCCTCTTCCAATAAACTCAGATCTAAACTGGCTTGTTAAAGAATCAACAATCACAAGCTTAATGTTCTTTTCTTTAATAATCTCTTGAGCCTTGTCTGCCAATAACATTTGATGGTTGCTATTAAAGGCTCTTGCAACATAGATGTTTTTCATAACCTCTTCAGGATTTAAACCTCTATATTTTGCAATCTGAGCAATTCTTTCTGGTCTAAATGAGTTTTCTGTATCAATATAAAGAGCACCACCACCTAGCCCTCCTTTTTCAACAGGCAATTGTGCTAAAACACATAATTGAAAACACCATTGTGATTTACCAGAAGCAAACATACCATAAACTTCTGTTATTGATTGGCTTTCTATTCCTCCACCCAAAAGTTCATCAAGCTCTGATGAACCTGTTGTTAATCTAGCAATTGTCTTTCTTCTATCTAATATCTTTTCTGCAGTTTCATAACCCATCTCTAGTGAATCTCTTGCTGCTTTAATTGCTTTAATTGCTGTCCCTTCGCCAAGACCAGCAACAGCCACTAATTCGCTTGGAGAAGCAACAGCTATTGCCTCTAAAGAATCATAACCAGCAGATAAAAGCTTTTCTGCAGATGCTGGGCCAATACCTGGTAAATCAGTAATAGACATGTCTTTTCCAGGAACTGCCTCTTCTTGATTATCTATATAATCTTCATCTATATTTTCAAATTCTAAACTCATTTTTTCTACCTTTTTTTCTTTTGCCATATATATTACACCTCTTTTTATTTAAAAGTATTTGGTTTACTTATAATTATATTGTTGTTCTTCAAATAGGGGTTATTTTCGGGGGGGTAGCTGTCCAGTGCAAAGTTTATAAATGTTGCATATTGTAATTATATCATTGGCTCTTTTCTCTTCTATTTTGGTTTTCTTAACCAAAAAGGCTTTAAAAAGAATATATAATATATTAATGGGAAGTAAAATAAAAAATAAAAATATGTGAAGATTTATGGCTATGGACTATGAAAACATACGTTGGTTAAAAGAACTTGGTTTTACAGATTCTAGAACAATTGGAAGAAAAGCAGCAAGGCTTGCACAGTTAGCTTCTAGTGGCATTTCAGTACCAAGAGGTTTTGTTGTTACTGCAACCGAATTCTTTAATTTTATTCAAACTAATAATCTTAAATCAAAGATTATAGAAATACTAAGAAGCATAAACTATAATGATAGACAAGACATAGAAAATAAATCAGAAGAAATAAAACAAATAATATTAAAAGGAAAATTAAATCAAGAAGCAGAAATCGAATTATACAAATATTATGGCAAACTTGGAGATGTTGGTGGTGGCTGGTTACCTAGCAGTGCAGATGCTTTTGTAGCTGTTAGATGTTCTGTTGTTTGTGATGATGGAGAAGTGTGCGACACAAAATTTATAGAAGAGGAAGGTGGCTCATTAAATATTAAAGGAAAGGCAGAACTTGTAAATTGCCTAAAAGAAACCTGGGCAACACTTTACAGCCCAGATGTGCTAGAATACGCACACAAAAAAGGAATAAATGTTGAAAGGCTTGGTATTGGGGTAATTATTCAAAACATGATTGCTGCCAAATACTCAGGAATTATAATCTCAAGCAAAAGTGCGATGGACCCTAACACCGTTATTATTGAAGCAGTATATGGTTTTGGAGGTTCTCATGTTATTAAAGAAATAACTCCTGACCATTATGAAACCCAAAAAAAGCCATACCAAACAATTAGCAAAACGGTTTCTAAACAAGATTGGGAACTAAAAAGAATAAAGGGGCGAACAGTAAAAGATGCAGTTCTAGAATCAGAAAGAGAGAAACAAAAAGTAAATACCCATATTCTAAAAGACCTAACAAATACTGCAATGAAAATAGAAGAATATTTTGGAACTCCACAGATTATAGAATGGGCAATGGATAAAGCAGATGTCTATATTATTTCTTCTGAAGCAGTTAACCCAAACACTGTAGAAAAAACCAAAAGAAACCCTCAACAAAAAATTAGTTCTTTTAAAAACCAATTACTAATGAAAGGGGTTGGGATAAATGGGGGAGTTGTTAATGGAATAGTCGTAACAATAATCAATTATAATGATCTTGAAAAAATCACACATGAATCAATACTTGTTACTGCAATGACTGATCAAGAAATGCTAGGTGCTATGAAAATTGCAAGAGGCATTATTACTAATGCAGGAAGTTCTCTGTGCCACGCAGCAGTGATAGCTAAAGATTTAGATAAGCCTTGTATTGTTGGAACTAGATTTGCAACAGAACAGCTTCTTGATGGCGAGAAGATACAAATGAATGCACAGACTGGAGAAATTTATGCAATTGCTTCTCTTGATGTTGTGGATATTCATCCAGAAGAAGATTCTTTTTTAGATGAAAAAGAACAAAGAACAAAACAGCTTTGGGAAGAACAAAGAGAACTTAGAAATAAAGGGGCAGTAATCATCAATAAAAAAGCACCTAAAAAACAAACAGCACCAAACCACATTATCTTTAATGAGCCAGTTGTTGAAAAACCAAAGGTTGCAGAAAAAGCAACATCTAAATATATAGATGCGCAAGGAAACCTAAATATTAAAGATTTAAATCATATTGAGATTGAAAAAGTCAAGCAAATAGTAATTCCAATAAATTTGTTGTTTGGAGCTGACGACATAAAAAAACTAAAAACAGAATATCCTGGCTCAGTTAGCATGGTTGCAAAAGAAAAAATAAAAAAAGTCCTAAAGGATATTAAAGACATATAAAAGATGCATATGCCGCCAAGAAAAGTAATAACACTAAGACCAAAACCAAAAATTAGTAAATTAAAAACAAAACCAAGAGTTCAATTAAAAGAAAACACTAGTAATCCACACATAAGAACAGTAAACACCTTATTTTCAAGTGCCAAAACAACAAGTGCCCAATTTGCAAAATTAAAATTTTGTTATTCTTCTTTTGCTAAGAAAAGAAGAAAATTAGAACGCATACTTATAGAAATCAAAAACAACACAAGTCCTGAAAAGATATTTAGAGAAATAGAACATTTTGATATCGCAGAATATAAAGCAATAGGTAGAGAAAAATACTGTGCTAATTTAGCAAAAGAAATTTTGTCTTTAAAACAAGCATATAATTATGCAGACAACATTCTTAGAAAATATAAAAAATAAGCCTTGGCAGAGAGTCGAACTCTGTTCTTTCGCTCTGCAGGCGAATGCATGACCGGTCTGCCACCAAGGCACATTATTTGTTATATATTTAAGAAGGAATATCTTTTTAAAGGAAACAATTATTAACAATTTCTGTTTATTATTTATTTATGAGAATTGGGATTATTAGTGATTGGCACCTAGGTGTTAATTTTGATAATGAGCTAGGAAAAGATAGTTTTACAAATCTCTTAACAGCATTCAAGCAACTTGAAAAACAAGAAATTGATTTGTTACTAGTTCCCGGAGATCTTTTTGATGTTTCTGTTCCTAGCCATGAGGTGCTGTTTGATGCAATTTCTATTCTTAAAGATTTAAATCTAAAAAATAACTTTACTGAACTTTCAAGTAATCTTCCAATCATTGCAATAATTGGTAACCACGAATATCGTTCAAAAGACTATATAACAACTGTTGAAATTTTAGAGTCTCTTGGTTTTTTAAAATTACTAAAAGCAGATTGCTTGAAATTTGAAAAGGAAAAAGTAGCGATCTCTGGAATGACAGGCGTTCCTGAAAAATATGCCAAAGATTATCTTCTTGAAAAGTTCAATCCAAAGGCGATTTCTGGTTATTATAATATCTTGATGATACATCAATCAATTGTTGAGTATTTGCCATTTGAAGATGAGATGATTGCAACTATTTCTCTTTCTGATCTTCCATCAGATTTTGATTTGATTGTTAATGGACATCTTCATTGGTCAAGCATTGTTGATCTTCCTCAAGGCCCAAAATTCCTACTACCTGGTTCAACAGTAACAACACAAATAAAGAAAAAAGAAACTGAAAAGCCAAAAGGTTATTTTGTTCTTGATACAAACACCAAGGAATTTGAGTTTTTTGAGATTGAAGGTGTACGAAAAACTTATTATCTTGATATTAAGTTTACAAAAAAAACAACGGCAACAGAAATTATTTCAAAGGCAAAAGAAGAGCTTGAGAAGTTAGAGAAAACTCCTGAGAAAAAAGCGCTAGTAAGGATTAGACTAAAAGGTGAGCTTGAAGATGGCGAGCTCTTGAAAAACCTTGATATCAATTCTTTAAAAAAAGAATATTCTGATTATTTTTATATTTCTTTAAAGAACGACATTTCTGAAAAAAAGCTAAAGGAAAGCATAGAGCAACTTAAAAAGCTACAAATAGAGAACAAAAATGTACAGGAACTTGCAAAAGAAATCTTTTCTGAGCAGATTGAGCAAACCAAGATCTCCAAAGATTTTGATTACAAAAGACTTTATGAACTTTTGGAAAATGGAGATATAGAGAAAGCAAAAAGTTTAATTTACTAAGATATCTACAGGACCAAGAAAAAAAACAAAAAGGATTTAAATATTTAGTTTCTAACTACAATATATTTATAAAATATTATATATTATATATATATGACTAATAATTTAATCTAATTGTTTAAAATGTGAAATATTTATGGCTGAAAAAGCACAAGACAAAAAAGAAACACAAAGAAAAGAAGTAGAGGCAGAACAGCTGTTTACTGAGTTTAAAGAACATTCTGTAGCAGATTTCTTTAAGAAAAACAAGCAGATGCTGGGCCTTTCCGGCAAGCAAAGGTCAATGACTACCATTGTACACGAGCTTGTGACCAATTCTCTTGATGCATGTGAAGAAGCAGGCATTTTACCAGAGATTGAGGTATCCATTTCTGAGCTTGGCACAGAATATTATGAAATTTCTGTAATTGATAATGGCCCAGGAATACCAGAAGATAAACTAGCAAGTGCTATGGGAAAATTACTTGCAGGAACAAAGTTTCATAGGCTAGTCCAAACAAGAGGCCAGCAAGGAATAGGTGTTAGTGGTATTATTCTTTTGTCACAGATGACAACAGGAAAACCAACAAAATTGATTTCTGGAACAAATAAAGGAAAAACTGTTTCTATGGAGATGTTAATAGATAGTAAAACTAATACTCCTAAGGTTGCAAACAAACATTATCTAGATAACAAATACAGGGGTTTGGCTGTTAAATGTAAGTTTAAAGATATCATCTATAAAAAAGGACAATCAAGTGTTGATGAATATCTAAGAAGAACAGCGATTGCCAACCCTCATCTAACAATAAGTTTTCAAGATCCATTAGGTGAGAAAACAACCTATACAAGAACAGTAAATAAACTTCCAAGTATCCCAAAAGCAGTCAAGCCACACCCTATCGGTGTTACTGTTGATGAGATGCTGACCTATGCTAGACATTCTACAGGTTCAAGAAAAGTAAATTCTTTTTTAATGACAACTTTTGATAGGTTTGGTCAAACTTCTGTTGATAATGTTCAAAAGCTTGTGCATTTTGATTTGAATAAAGATCCTAGGGCATTAAGTTGGGAAGAAGCAGAGGACTTAGTAAAGGCAATAAAGCAAACCAAGTTTATTGCACCAAGCACTGATAATCTTGTTCCAATTGGCGAAGAGCAAATTAAGAAATCTTTAAAATCAATTGTTGAGCCAGAGTTCCTTTCAGTGGTTACTAGAAAGCCAACAGTCTATCAAGGAGGTTACGCTTTCCAAATAGAAGCAGCAGTAGCATATGGCGGAAAAGCAGGAAGGCTTGTTTCTGTTGAAAAAATAGTTGATAAAAAACAAACAAGAATTGAAGAAGTAAAATCTTCTGAAATTATAAGATACGCTAACAAGGCACCATTACTTTTTGACGCTGGTGGTTGTGCCATCACAAAAACAGCAGAATCTATTGATTGGAAAAGATATGGTATTAGCAATTTTGACACTAGTCCAATTACTATTTTTGTTAATCTAATATCTGTTCATATACCTTACACTTCTGCAGGAAAGTCTGCAGTTTCTGATGACCCAGACATTGTTAATGAAATTAAACTTGCATTAATGGAAGTTGCTCGTAAAGTTGGAACATATATTATTGACAAGAAAAGAGAAGAAGAAAAAAAAGAAAAGAAAAAGGTGTTTGCAAAATATGCACCATATGTTGTTGATGCGATTGTGCATACAACTGGCGAAAAGGACAGAGATTTATTATTGAAAAACCTAAATAACATGGTTCTTGAAAAGCTTAAGATGGAAGAACAAGGAATAAAGATTGCTGATGATGAGATAGCTGAAGAGGAAGAAATAATAGACGACGAGTATGAAGAATAAATGTGATAATTATGGCTAAAAAAAAAGAAACAACATTAGTAAAAAAACGTCAACATAAAGGTCTTGATAAATATGAGACTGAAACTACAAAGGAAGTAGAAAGAAAAACCTATCAGATAGCAAAAGACATTGTTGATCAGATAAAAAGCAACAGACACCCAACCTTTACAACAAAGGTAAGAGGGCTTAGCAATGTTTATTTTGATGAAGACAAGCAATACATACAGCTTGGAGACAAAAAAACAATCAGGCCTTTCCTAAATCTTGGGGCTGCAAGAAAGTTCATGCAGACAATGCTTGTTAATGATAAATGTAATGAATATTTAAAAGAAGGAAAGACAGCATCAATCAGAGAAATCTATTATGAACTAAAACGAACAGTAGCTAACACCAAAGAAAATACTTTTGAATCACAAAGCGAATCTGATGAAGTTATTGTTGATGTTGAGCATGCTGCAAATACCATTAGAGAAAAATTAGGATTGCATGCTGAAGCGAAAGGTTCTCTTTATGGCGATATTACTCTTAAGGATCTAAAACACGACAATGATGTTTTCAATTGTAATTCTCTTGGCAGAGGTGGCTGGAGCATAATGTCCAGAATTGAGCCTGAAGAGATAGAGATTGTTGATATTAATGCTGATTTTGTTTTAGTTATTGAAACAGCAGCAATGTACAATAGACTGATAGAAGAAAAATATGCACCTAAGCACAATGCAATATTGATTGGAACTGGTGGTCAAGGTGCAAGAGGAGCAAGAAGATTAATTCACAGACTAAGATATGAATATGATCTTCCAGTCATTGTCTTTACAGATGGAGATCCTTATGGCTGGTACATCTATTCTGTTATCAAAAGTGGCTCAATGGCATTAGCAGCACATTCTAAATATCTGGCGGTTCCTGATGCCAAGTATGTTGGAATGACTTTAACAGATGTTGAAACATATGGCTTACAAAATGTTACTGAAAAAATGAAAGAAGGAGATGTTAAAAGAGCAAAGGAACTAATGAACTATGATTGGTTCAAATCAGCAAAATGGCAAGCAGAATTAAAACTTGCGATTGATAAAAAAATCAGAATAGAACAACAGGCTCTTGCAAACAAGTCTCTTGACTTTGTTGCTAAGAAATATTTGCCAGAAAAGATAGAAAATGAAATTTTCTTATAATTTTAAATAGGAGGGAAAGAAAGTGCCACAAATATTAAGAATGAGAAGGGTTATTCCTGGAAAAAGAATAAAACCGCCAAGAAGAGAAACAACAACTGGGAGTGTTCTTGGTTGGAATAGAACCAAACCAAAAACAACTGATTATAGGGCAAAAGGCGATAGAAGACCTAGAAACGATATTAGAGTAAAAGATTTTGAAAAAGACAGCAGTAACATAAATCAAAGGCTTCGCAGAAATAGGGGCAGATCTACAAGAGATATAGAGTTTGACTAAATTTAATTTAAGAGGCTAAATGCTTCTTAGATCTTTTTCTTTATCAGGCAATACCTGGTTTAATATTATTCCAATAACACTAGTAAGAGCAACCCCGCCTAATGAGAAATTGCCAAAAGATATCATTGCCCCACCAACACCAACAGCAAGCATAACTGCAATTATTACCATGTTTTTTGTGTGATTGAGATTTACTTTGTTTTCCATTAGTGTTTTAATCCCAATAATAGTTATCATCCCAAATAACAAAAGCATTATTCCTCCTAAGATTGCTTCAGGGATTGTATATAAAAAGCCACTGATCTTTCCAAGAAACGCAAAGCAAATGGCTGTAATTGCTGCAATTCTTAGAACTGCTGGCTCTGTTATTTTTGTTAAGATTATAGCTCCTGTAACTTCAGAATATGTTGTTGTTGGTGTTCCTCCTACACAACCAGAGAAAAAAGTTGCACAGCCATCTCCTAACATGGTTCTTGAGAGGCCAGGATCTTTTACAAAATTTTTGTTTGTTACTTTAGAGATTGCATATATGTCTCCAATATGTTCTATTATTGGAGCAATAGCAACAGGTATCAAGAATAATATCGCATTAATATTAAATGTTGGCATAGAAAATTGTGGTATAGAAAACCAAGGAGCATTTATTAGCTTGGAATAATCTACAACTTTTAATATGGCTGCAACAACATAACTAACAATCAATCCAAAGATAACAGGCAATAACTTAAGAGTGCCTTTCCCAAAAACAACAACTATTATTGCAGTAGCCAAAGCAATAATTGCAAGCAACCAATTGCTGTTTGCCATTTTCACGCCTGTTCCAGCAAGAGATAAACCAATAACCATTATTACTGGTCCAATAACAACAGGCGGGAAAAGGTTAGACAAGAATTTAACTCCTTTTTTCTTAACAACAAAGGCCATTATCATATATACAACACCAACAGCCATTAATCCGCTAAGAGTTCCTGAATACCCATAAAGCTCTGTTGCTTTAATAACAGGAGCAATAAAAACAAACGAGCTTCCAAGAAACAACGGGATTTTGCCTTTAGTAACAAAATGAAAAATCAAAGTGCCACAACCAGCAGTAAAAAGAGCAACAGCTGGATCAATACCAACAAGCAAAGGAACAAGAACAATTGCACCAAATGCAACAAAAAGCATTTGTATTCCAAATATTATTTTTTTAAATGTGCTTAGTTTGGCTGGTTGTTCTTTATCTCTCATGAATAAACCAAAGATAAAAGATTTTATAAAGCTTATTTTTATAATCTGTTTGTTTCTATAATTATATTAGTCTAATTTTAATAAAAGGAGAATTCAAAATGAACATACTAATAATTAATGCAGGCAGTAGTTCTCTAAAGTTTCAATATATCAACCCTGATACTGAAGAGATTTTAATAAAAGGGCATTATGATGGCCTAAACAGAACTGATGGCAAATCCTGTTTAAGGATTTTAACAATCGGCTCAAAAACTACACAAGAAACAGAAATAAAAACACATAGACAAGCAATTGAAGACATGCTTTCTGTTCTTTTAGAAAAGAAAATTGTTGAAAATCTTTCTGATATAAGCTCTATTGGGCACAGAGTTGTACATGGTGCAGAAGAATATTCTAAGACAACAGAGATAACTGACACCATGCTTTTGCATCTTAAAAAGATTTCTTTTTTAGCTCCTCTTCATAATCCAGTTAATATTGAATGTATTGAGATACTAAAAGAGAAACTTCCCCAAGCAAGACATTTTGCAGTCTTTGATACTGCATTTCATCAAACAATTCCAGAAAGGATATATCTTTATGGGCTTCCAAAAGAGCTTTATGATAAGTTCAAGATTAGAAAATATGGCTTTCATGGAATTAGCCATCAATATGTTTCTAAAAAAGCAGCAGATATCTTAGGCAAAGACTATAATAGCCTAAAGCTAATAACTTGCCATTTAGGAAATGGCCAGAGCATTTGTGCAATCAATCAAGGCAAGAGCTTTGATAATTCTATGGGCTTTACGCCTGTTGATGGGCTCCCAATGGGGACAAGAAGTGGAAGCTTTGATCCAGAGATTGTTCTTTTTCTTTTAGAACATGGTTATTCCAAAGAACAAATAAAGAAAATAATAAATAAAGAATCTGGATTATTTGGAATAAGCCAAATAAGTAGCGATCACAGGCAAATAGAAGATCTCTCAATAGCAGGAGATAAAAAAGCAAAACTTGCTAATGATATTCTTACAACAAGAATAGTTTCAATTATTGGAAGTTATATTGCTGAGATGAACGGAGTTGATGCAATTATCTTTACTGGTGGCATTGGTGAGAAATCAGCGTATCTTAGAGAACTTGTTCTTGAGCACTTTACTTATCTTGGCTTAGAGATAGACAAAGAGGCAAACCAGAAACACAATGTTTTTTTTTCAACAAAAAACAGCAAGGTCATAGCAATGGTTGTTCCAACAAACGAGGAGTTAGAGATAGCAATTGAGACTAAAAAGAACTTATAGCTTCTCTAGTTTCAATAGCTCTTCCCATCTTCTATCTACTTCTGCCTGTATCTCTTGTAGTATTTTTTTATTTTCTGGTTTTAAGAGATTTTTAAATTTGGTTTGTGTTTTTAGAAATTCTTCGATTGGAAGTTTCTTTGCTGGCTTATAGTTGATAATTACTTTGCCATTAATCACTTCATAAAGAGGCCAAAAGCAAGTTTCTGTAGCTAGCTTGCTAATACTGATAGTATATCTTGAATCTGCTTTCATGTTTGTTGGGCATGCTGCAAAAGAAATAAGCACTGCTGGGCCTTTAACATCAAAAGCTTTCTTTGCTTTTTCAAACATATCCGTTTGGTTATGAGAATTAATTTGAGCAACATAAGGGATGTTGTGTGCAGAAGCTATCTTTGTTAAATCTTTTGGAAACTCTAATTTTCCAATTTCTGTTTTTCCTGATGGCGTTGTTGATGTTGCTGCTCCTTTTGGAGTTGCTGAGCTTCTTTGGTTACCGGTGTTTTGATAGCCTTCATTTGAATAACACAAAAAAACAAAATCATGTCCTCTCTCTAAGGCTCCGGAAAGTGATGCAAGCCCTATGTCATAGCCACCACCATCTCCAGAAATTACTAAAAAATTAATGTCTTCTTTTATTTTGCCTTTCTTTTTTTGTGCCTTGTATGCTCGTTCAATTCCTGAGATGGTCGCAGGAGCATTTGCAAAAAGAGAATGAATCCAAGGGATATTCCAAGCTGTTTGCGGATAAACTGTTGTTGTTACCTCTGCACAAGATGTGGCGCTTGCTGCAACAACAGGCTTATCACTTGCTGCAATAACTGTCTTGCAAATAATCATTATTGGACAGCCTGCACAAGTCCTATAACCTGGCACTATTGATTTATTTTCTAATAATTTAATTGCAAGTTCTTTTGAGTTCATATTTTATCCCTTAATTCCAATATATCTACTTTTTATTTTTTTTCCAGACATCACAGAAACTAAAAGTTCTTCAATATCTTTTTGATAAATATCTCTTCCGCCTAAGCCAAAGACAAACGAAAATATTTCTGGCCTGTTTTTACTATCCCTAACAGTTAAACAAATTTCCTTGTAAAGAGGAGGAAAGCTACCAGGGCTTTCGGTTCTTTCAAGAACAATTATCTTTTTTGCTTTTGTTAATGCCTTAGAATATTCCTCATATAAGAAAGGCCTAAATAAAATTGGTCTAAGAAGGCCAACATCTTTTCCCTCTTTTCTTAATTTATCAATAACATCTTTTGATGCTTCACCAGTAGAGCTTAGAACAACAAGAACAGTTTCTGAGTTGCTAGCAAAATAGTCTTCATAAAATTTTATGTTTTTTCCAAAAGTTTCTTTATATTCTTTTGAAATCTTCAGATAATTTTCTTTAACTTTAAAAAATGCATCAAACATTTCCTTTCTAATTTCAAAATAACTATCTGTAAGTGAGAGTGCTCCAACTGTTATTGGCTTTTTAATATCTAACAGACTATAGTTTGGTTTAAAATTTCCTATAAACTCTTTAACTGTTTTGTCATCATAAACATTAACTATTTCCATGTTGTGGCTAGTATAAAATCCATCAAGACAAACCATTATTGGAAGATAAACTGATTCTGCAAGTCTTAAGCTAAATAAGGTCATGTTATAAGCTTCTTCAGCATTCTCACAATAAACTTGCATCCAGCCTTGATCAAGAGTTGACATGCTGTCACTATGATCACAATGTATATTGATAGGCGCAGAGATTGCTCTGTTGGCAACAGGCATTACAATTGGTAGCCTTAGGCCACTAGCAACACTTAATGCTTCAAACATATACATCAAGCCTTGTGATGCGGTCGCAGTTACTGCTCTAACCCCAGATGCTGATGCGCCGATGGTTGCAGAAAGAGCAGAATGTTCAGATTCTGTTCTAATTATTTCAGTATCTACTAGGCCATTAGCCACAAACTTAGCATAGCTCTCAATGATTGGTGTTTGTGGAGTAATAGGATACATTGCAAAAACCTCTGGATTAATTTGCTTTAATGCAAAAGCAATTGCCTCTCCGCCATTTAAACCTAATTTTGTCTTTTTCATATTTTTACTCCTTAACCATCTTTATGCATTTAACTGGGCAGACTTCTTCACATATCCCACAGCCCTTACAATAATCTAAATCTGTCTCTTCTCTTTTGATGTTCCCTTTATCATCTTTCTTTGCCTTTATACATTGTTCTGGACAAGCATTAAAGCAAAACATACAATGTATGCACTTTTTAGAATCCCATTCTGGTTTTAAGCTTCTCCACGAGCCAGTTTTATTTTTATGGGCTGTTCCCCCAGGAATAACCCCCCCAACCATTTTAGTTTCTGTCATAATCATCACATAAAATAATCAAACCCTTTTTTAAGGCATAAGAGATTAGGTTCAATAACCTCTTTTTTTCCTTTTTTTTCAAATTCTTTTTTTATAGATTCTTCTACTGAAGAATATTTTATTTTATTAAATAGCTTAACAAAGGCCCCAATAAGAACAGAATTAGGATTATTTATTTTTAATAATTCTAAAGAAATTTTACTGCCATCAATTACATTTATTTTTTTCTCGTCTTTGATAAATTTTTTAAAATACATTTTGTCGTTGTTGCTATTGATTATATAGCTACAATCAAATTTAGAAAGAGCAGGCAACACCTTAAACAGCCCACTATCAATAACAATTACTAGGTCTGGTTCTGTGATTGGCTCATGCACTCTGATGTGTTTGTCTGAAATTCTCACAAACGACCTGACTGGCGCTCCTCTTCTCTCTGGGCCATACTCTGGAAAAGCCTGAACAACCTTTCCATCAATTAATGCAGAATCAGCAATCAACTGCGCACAGGTCTTTGCACCAAGCCCTGCTCTGCCATATATCATTATTTCAAAAGTATCTTTCATAAGTCTTCACTTGAATTTCATTTTTTATATATTTCTTTTTTTATGATTTGTAAAAATAATTTATCATGATTATCCATAAAACTACTCATTTCCATATTGCCATAAAAATCAAAAAATCTCTGGGATTTTGCGGTTTTTAAACAACCTAAAAATTCTGACACTTTCATTTTGCCAATTTCGCGTTTTAGGTTTGCTCTTGAATATTCTGCGCCAATTATTATTCTTCTAATATTAGATCTTGTAGATTTAAAGCCAATTACTTTAGATCTTTTATCGCCCACTTGTATTCTAACTTTTGGTTGTTCAGATTTTGGATTAGTTTTTGGTTTTATATATTTTTTCATAATTATTCTCCCCATTAAGTATTAAAACATAAGAAAGAAACCCTTATATATATATTTTTAATATATAGTTATATAGAATAAATTTAAATAGTGATTATCTTGAAAAACCTAAATACCTTTTTTGAACCAAAATCTGTGTGCCTTATTGGCGCCTCTGATAAAAGTGGGAGTGTAGGCAACACCATTGCCAAGAACCTCTCAAACTTTAAGGGCAAGGTGTATTTTACAAACCTTAGGCTTTCTGGAAAAAAGCTATTTGGCAAAAAGGTCTTTTCAAGCATTACTGAACTTCCTGAAAAGATCGATCTTTCTATTGTTGCAACACCTGCAGCAATAACTTATGAGGTTGTAAAAGAGATAGCCAAAGCAAAATGTAAAAACATACTAATGGTAACTTCTGGGTTTTCAGAAATCGGCAGAACCGACTTAACAGAAAAAATAAAAACATTAATATTAAAAGAAAAAATAAATCTTATCGGGCCAAACTGTCTTGGCATTCTTAATCTTTCTAATAATCTTGATGCAACCTTTAACTCTAGAGAAAATTATGATTTGCCAATGTGTGGCAAGGTCTCAATCATCACTCAATCAGGAGCATTAGGCATAGCTCTTCTAGATGTTTCTAGCAAGCAAAGATTAGAGATTAACAAGTTTGTGTCTTATGGCAATGCCCTAGATGTTGATGAAACAGATCTTTTAGAGTATTTTGAAAAAGATACAAAAACAGACATTATTCTTTGCTATATTGAAGGAGTAAAGAACGGAAATAAATTTTATAAGACCTTAAAAAAAGTTACTAAGAAAAAAAAAGTAATTGTCTTAAAAGGTGGAATATCAGAAAAAGGAACTACTGCTGTAAAAAGCCACACTGCAGCAATTGCCGGCTCTACAAAGGTCTTTTCTACTGCTCTAAGACAAGCAGGAGCAATAGAAGTAAAAACCATAAAAGAAATGTTTGATCTTTCTAGGTTCTTTTCTTGGTATAAAGTAGATAGCATAAAAGATTCACAAATCATAACAAACGGCGGGGGCTTTGGGGTTCTTACAACTGACCAGCTTGATACTAACAAATTAAAACTTTCTGAAATTACAAATGAAACCAAAAACAAAATAAAAAAAATAATGCCAGGGTATGCAACAATCGGAAATCCAATAGACCTAACAGGAGATGCAGGAGATGATAGGTTTGTACAAGTAATTGATGCTTGCCTAAAAGACAAAAACACAAACTCCATAATCGTTTTAATGTTACTTCAGATGCCAAGCATCTCAAGCACGATACCAGAAAAAATAGCTAAGCTAAAAGCAAACACAAAAAAACCAATTATGGTTGTAACAATTGGTGGAAACAAAACAGAAGAAAAGATAAAAGAGTTTGAGAAAAAAAAGGTGCTTTGCTTTAGAGACCCTTCCGAGATTACTAGTGTTCTTAAATATCTAAAATAAATTTTATCCTTTTTTTACTTTTCTTTTAGGTTTTGGTTTTTCTGCTTTGTCTTTGTGTTTTAGTATTTTATTAATATTAAGTAACAATTCTTTTTCATTCAGGCCATACATTGAGCAAATATAACCAATCTCTAAATTGTCCATTTCTACTTTTGCTAATGGACAAGTAACACAAGGCACACGATGGTTAGTCAAGATTTTCTTCATGCCTTTTAGTTTTATTATTTTGCCTAGTTTTGTGTGTCTATCTACTTTCATATCTACCCCCTCTTTTTATGATTACAAGCCTTCTTTGCACAACAATGTGTGCACGCAATTGTTTTTATTGTTTTTGTTTCTTTTCCGTTCTTTGAATAATAGTCGTTGATTGCTGCTTTTAGTGCATCTGCAGCCAGATTAGAACAATGCATCTTTATTGGTGGAAGGCCATCAAGGCTACTAGCAACATCTGCTCTTGTAATATTAAAAGCCACATCAAGAGCCTTTCCTTTTGCAAGTTCTGTTATCATGGAAGATGTTGCAATTGCTGCTGCACAGCCAAGTGTCTTAAACTTAATATCTTTGATTATTTCTTTTCCGTTCTTGTCTTTGGAGACCTTGATGTAAATATACATAATGTCACCACACAGAGGGCTCCCTACCTTTCCAATGCCATCAGCATTCTTGATTTCTCCCATGTTCTTTGGGTTTAGGAAATTTTCCATAACTTTTTTAGAATAGTTTTCCATATTTATTTCACCTTATATCTATATGGATTCATGTTCCTTAATTTTGCTATAACATCTTTAACTGAATCAATAGTATATTTGATATCTTCTTTTGTATTGTCAATCCCAATAGAGAACCTAATAGTTCCATGTGTCTGCTCTTGCTTTAGGCCGATTGCCTTTAAGACATGGCTTGGCTCTAGAGTATTTGATGAACACGCCGAACCTGTTGAAACAGATATCCCAAGAGCATCAAGATAAAGAAGAATTGCTTCGCCCTCAGCATACATAAAGGAAAAATTAGCATTGTTGCAAAGCCTTTTGCCTGAATCAATTTTTGACCCATTTAGCCAAGAATCTGAAACATCTTTCAAGCCATTAACAAGCATGTTCCTTAAGGTTGTCATGTTTGAAATGTCTTTTTCAGAAATCACTTCTGTTGCTTTAGAAAAGCCAATAATTCCTGGCACATTAACTGTTCCACTTCTTAGCTTATACTCATGCCCACCGCCATGAAGAAGAGACTCAAGCTTGATTCCTTCTTTTATAAACAACCCGCCTACTCCTTTTGGGCCATAGATCTTATGGGCATTGATTGTTAAAAGATCAATATTTTCTTTTTCAATATCTATTGGGTGCTTAGTAAAGCTTTGGCAAGCATCTACATGTAAAAGAGTTCCATTATCATGAACTATCTTAGATATTTCTTTAATATTTTGAATAGTTCCTATTTCGTTATTTCCTTGTATTACTGAGACTAAAAGAGTGTCTTTTTTTAAGGCATTAACAAGTGCATCTGTTTTTACAAAACCATATTTATCAACATCAAGATATGTAACTGCATATCCGTTTTTTTCTAAAAATTTTGTAATATTAAGAATAGAATCGTGTTCTATCTTTGTTGTGATGATGTGCTTTTTGTTTTTATCTGCTTGGCAAAGGCCTTTAAGTGCAAAATTATTGCTTTCTGTTCCGCCAGAGGTAAAGATTAGTTTGTGGTTTTTGTTATTTACTTTTTTTGAGATTTTTTCTCTTGCAATATCTAGTTCATCTTTTGCAACTCTTCCAATCTTATGAAGGCTAGAGGAATTACCAAAGTATTTTTCTTCAGCAATTGCCATCTCTTTCTTTACAGAAGGGTGCATTTTTGTGGTTGCAGCATTATCTAGATAAATTGATTTCATTTCTTTGCCTCTTTTTTACAACATTTTGTTTTACAATAGTCCTTAGCGTGTACATTTACAATTTTTATAAGTGGTCTTATTGTTTTTCTATTTAAGGAATAGATAATATTTTTGCCTTGCCTTTTAGAAAACACAAAGTTACAATCAAGAAGTGCCCGTAAGCTGTGACTGACCTTTGATTGTTCTTCTTCAAGAGCTTGGCATATTTGAGAAACAGTCATTTCTTTTTTGTAAAGGGATTTAACTATTTTCCAGCGCAGTTCGTTGCTAAGAACAGAAAAGAAGTTATATGATTTGCATTTCATATATAATTTATATCAAAAGTAGTATATATATGTTTTCTTTTATTTTTGTGGGGGATAAATTTGACAAAACACATTATCAACACATACAAAAAAAACAACAAATTATTTCTTTTTAAATCCAAACAACTGACTGTATTTATTATGATCTCCATATTCTAAAATAAAACAAACAATTCTAATTTCGTCTGTTTTAATATTATATATCATTCTCCAGAAATTAGGAAGATCAAGAACCCACAAATTTGTTAAACCTTGATTTTTATATTTATAAGGGATTAAAGATTTTATTACCGCTCTTCCAGCCACCGGATTTGTTTTAAGTAATTCTATTTTTTTATTAATAGAATTAAACAATGTTTGATTATTACTTTTTAGTACACCTTTTTTTATCTCTAGATCAACTACTTGCTTTAATTTCAAATATTCGACTTTGGCACCCCCTTCTATAATGACAACAACTTGTTTCATACCTTAAGACCGTTTTTAATGCGTTTTTGTAATTTGTCTTTTGGTTGATATGTCCAGAAAATACCTTTCTTGCTATCGTAAATTATGCCTCTATCATCAAGATATTCAATAATGACATTTAATGTTTGCTTCATTACTTTGTTTTTTAGTTTCTTTAATATCTTGTATCTTGTTAAAGGAGTTTCTGAATTTTTAATTATATTTTCAACCTCTAGAACGGTTTTTAAGTTAGGGTAGTGAAGAATGTCTTGCTTCATATTTATTGCCTCGCAGGTAATATATTTATGCCCTAACATTATTAAAACCCTTACTATATAATGTTGTTTTAAAAAAAGTAGTTATTTTCGGGGGGGTAGATGTCCAGTGCGAATTCTCATTTTAAAAAAATAGTCGAAACATAACAAAATTAGAAAGTAATATCATCAACTTCTGTTTCTTCTTCTTTCTTGTAGTCTTTTATTTCTTTTGCTGCCTTTAGCATCCTAAAGACTGTTGAGTGCTTACACCCGCCAATTATTGCTTCTATTATTTCCTGAACCTTGACCATATCGTCTGCCTTAGCAATAATAGAAACTGTTTTTCCAAATATGCTTAAGTGACAAGCAAATCTTCTCTCAATTAGGCTTTTAATCGAGCCATCTCTACCAATAATCCTGCCTTTTATTTGTGCTAGACGGCTTTCGTTTTTTCCAATTACTTCTGGTATAGAGATGACTTCCAAAGTATAATCCTCTTTTAAAATAAAAAAAGCATGTTCTGGAGAAAAACCTCTAGAGATTGCATTTATTATTTTTTTCGCATTATAAACGTCATAATAATTATTGCCACCAACAATTGTTATATCTCCTGTGTGGCTATCGATATCTAGGCTTGTGTGAGTAGCCTTCTCTATCTCTCTTTTTGTTTGGCCATTAGGCCCTATTATTACAGGTATCCTTTGTTGTGTAACTTTAATTATTTCTTCCATATATTTCTTGCTTCTTATTTTTTAAATCCTCTAAAAATTTTTCAGGAGAAAGTGCCTTGTCTGGAAATTTCTTTTGTAAAAAAGAAGTTATATTTAGAATATCTCTTTTTAGGAAATCTTTTGCTTTAGGATGATTTTGTAGAACTGCTTGCCCTACATCAATAATTGTTATTTTCTGGGTCTCTGGATCTATCAAGATATTAAATGCAGAAAAATCAGAATGCACTAGCTTAGCACCATATAGCATCTTTGCGTAGTTATCAATAATCTGAAGATAAACAATATCATAATCAAACTCTGACCTTACTAGTTGAGGATGAGGGATATCATCTTTGCCAATAAAAGACATAATCAGGATGTTTTTCTCTCTTGCTATTGGAACAGGACAACAAACATCATTATTCAATGCTAGAGTTAGATTTTTATATTCCTTACTTGCCCACACAAGGATAATGTCTCTCTTGTCTTTTTTAAGATTTTTAAAACGATAATCTCCTTTTATGTATTTTTCCATGTTCTTAAATTTGCTTGTTTCAACTTTATAGATCTTTGCAACAAGAGGGGCATCTCCAAGATGTCCTAAGAAAGTTATTGCTTCTTTGCCAGAGGCTATTGGGGACTCTATAGAATCTATAATGTTGTTACTTGATAATTTAAATAAAGCCTCATGTGTCTGCTTATCAAAAACATAACTTTCTATTTTTTTTGTATCAATCATATTGAATCTAAATTAAAAAAAGAAAAACTAATCGTAATCTTCATCTTCATCATCAATGTTTTCTTCATCATCAATGTTTTCTTCATCATCAAAGGTTTCTTCATCTTCTGGTTCTTCTTGTTCTTCTAGTGGCTTTTGGTGTGTTGGTGTTTCTTGATAATTAGTTACTTCATCGTGAGTGTATTCATAAAGCTTTGTTAGCTCTCCTCTTTTTTCAAGAGCATTTTTTTGAAAGCCTTGATATCTCCAAATAACATCTGCTTTGGTTGGCTGGAAATCCCAAAGCCTAATGATAACAATATCATTTGCTTTTAGCCAAACATGCTTAAATAATTTGCCAGGAATCCTACATATCCTGTCCTTGCCATCTTCGCAAGCAATCTTAACTTGATTAGAACCCATTAGTTGTATGACTTTACCATACATCTCTAGTTCTTTTCTAAAAGGTGTTCTAATCTTCTTTAAAGCATTAGGATCTTGCTCTGCTGTTCTTTGTTGTTTATTAAAATATGCAGGCTTATGCCCGCCTGTTGGTTTATTAACTGCCATTTCTTTACTCCTTTTTATTTCTTTTAATATAATTTTTATATTCTTTTATCCATTTATTACAATAATCTAGAAGATCTATTTTTGCTTCTCTAGATATGCCGTAATTTCCGGCCGCGATTTGTGTTTGGTGTTTTTCTAATATTTTTATTCCTTATTCTATGTTTTTAATATCTGGTTTTTTTGTAACAGTGTTTTCTTTATAGGCTTCAAGAATAGAACCCCAAATCTTGCCTTTGTATGCTGTATATTCAGGGGTCACATAAAATTTTGGCCTCTCTGCCATTAACCTAATTGGCTTCTTTTTCACCAATTGCTTTGGCTTTGGTCTAATTCTTTTTGCTTGCCTTTTTATCATAAATTCTCTTTTTCTATATCTTGTAAATTTGTGTGTGTGCGATCTTGTCTATGTGAATTATTTGACCTTTGGTGATTATCTTTTTCTTTAATAAGACATCACAAGCGCGGTTTCCAAAAACATTTGCACAATCGCAATTGTTGATTTGCTCTAGGAAGCCTTTTTCAGTGATTTTTTCTGAACCATAAAAGGATTTAGAAAGATGTATTTCTATTTCTCCGTGTTTAAGTGTTTTGTCCATTAACTCCTTATCGCAACAAGCAAATATTATTTTGCCATTCTGATTATGCACCTTTCCTATCATTGTTTAACTCCAATCTATAGTTTTGGCAATGGACTAACTGCACCACACGCAGTACATCTTAAAACCTTTATGTTGTTTTTGGTTACGATCTCTGTGTCTGGTTTTTTACATGCAGAACACAAGACATAGATATTTATGAACTTATCAAGTATTTGGTTTATCTTATTATAATCAAAAGTACCATTTAAAACTAAAGAGGTATTATTAACAATAGTTGAAGAGGTGCTAATCTCTTTCATAACAAATTTGTAAAGAAGGTTAGTGTCTCTATTTAGGTCTTTAGAAACCTTAACAAAATTCTTCCATATTGTCTGCTTACCCTGAATGATTGATTGAGCTGTTGGAATTTCAAATCTTTTATGCTCTTTGGCTTTTGAAGGTAGAGACATATATAGCCTATCAAGTAATTTGTTGTAATTTAAATCAATATCAGTTGTTGTTTTTTCAATGTCTTTTTTTGTCTTTGCCATATATATAATATTGCATAAATGCTTTTATAAAGCTATTTTTGAGCTAGTTAAATAATAAATTAATTAATAAACCTAAAGCGTATGATACAACTAAAACAGCAAAAGCAATAATCGTATTTTTAATAATTGTTTTTAGAATATTTTCGTTTTGGGCAATAGCTATTAATAGATTTAAAAAAATAATTAATAATAAGCCCCAAATAATGCTAACAATTATTGCAGAATTTAAAGAAAACAATAAAAATGGAAAAATAAAGGACAAGGCAAAAATCAACTTACCAATAAAAACATTGATTGCAGATTTAAGTGCTTGTTTTTTTGTTGTTCCTCTTTCTGAAATCTTTAAAGAATAAACGCCTAAAGAATCAGATAAAGAATCTGCAATGGCAATACTTAAGATACCGCCAATTACTGCTAACCTTGAAGCAGTAGCGCCCATTAACCCTACCATCACACCAAGTGTTGTTAATACTCCAGAAGATATGCCAAAAGCAAACTTGCCAAAAACATCATAAAGCTTAGTAAACAAACGATCTATTGGCTTTTGTTTTTTAAGTAGCATATCAAAGTAAGTTTGCTTTATTGGTTTTGATGTAATCTTTAATTTAGAGATTAAAGCATTCATTTCTCTTAATTTTGACTTGTCCAAAATTACAAACCCAATAAATTTGCCTAAACCTTCAACATCATCAATATTGATAATTACAGAATGGTAAATGTAGATGCTTCTTCTCTTATTAATTTGAAGCTCTTCAATATAGTTTTGGTTTAGATCTTTTACTTTTTTATCTAGAATCTTTCCAGTTATTTTTTGAGAATGTACAAATTCTTCTTTACCTAGGATATGCCGGTGGCTGTAAATAATAGTGTCGGTGTTTTTTTCTTTTCTAACTCTTAGGGTTTCGTTCGTTTTTTTGTGCTTGTAATATTTGTCTTCTTGAACAATCACCCCTATCTTTTTTGCACCAATGGCTAATAACTTGCTTCCAGAGATGTTCTGCCTAAATGTTTTTGTAAATTCGTTAAATCCAGAGTTTTCTAACATATATGCTCAAATTGAATATTATATTTACTAATGATTAACTTTTTAAGTATTTAGTTCTCATAATTATATAGTGGTTTGATAAAATGGCTAAAAAGAAAAAAAAATTAGATAAACATCTAAATTTAGATTTGTTTAAGCCAGGAAAAGTTACTATCTATGTTTATATAATTGTTATTTGCCTTATTATTGGATTTGTAGCATTAAGTTTTGTTTCTAGCTTAAACAAAACAGACAAATACAAGACACAAGCAATTGAGGATTGTGTTGCTCTTTGTAATGAAAGGCTTGTTAAAAATGACTTGCCATCTACAGGGCCTTGCCTTTCTGAATCTATTGCTCCTGGCTGGGTTTGTGATTCAGTAAGCACTCCAAGAAACAAATATGTAGATGATCTTAAAGAAAACCAATGTGAGTCCTATCTCTTAGGAATAAACAAAAGGTTTGTAGAAGTTAGTACTAGTTGTGAGTTTCTAAAGACAAACTAATGTTATAACAATCACTACTAGCATTAGTACAACCTGTATTGGCAGAGCAGGAAGGGCCTTTATTTTTGCTTTGTATTTGTCTAAGATATAGAAGGTCAAAAACAACCCAATAATTGAAGCGATCCAGATTCCAGAAATTGGAATTAATATTTGTAATAATGAATATTTCTTAATTAATAAAGCCAAAAGACTAGAAGAAACTAATGCAGGGACAACAAGATCTCCGCCACCAAGCTTATATTCTCTTTTTTTTGTTGGTATCAAAAACAACAATGATATTTTTTTCTTAATAATCATGTCTGCAAGAGTAATCATGTGCTTTGTAAAAAACACAGCGACAATATCATAGATTGCAAGAAGTATTAACAAAACAATTACAGGGATAATGCCTAGGCTTATGCCAATAATTGCACCAGCACCAGCAATAGCCATTGCCAAGATAATGTTGTTATACCATTTTGTGTAAATTGTTTCTTTTTTAAAGGTATATTTTATTAATAACAAAACCATAGTTGCTAGATATGCAAGAATTGTAGGCAAAAACATTGAAAAGATCAAAGACACTCCACCAAACAAAGCTAAAGCCTCAATCACTACCAGGTAATTTTGCCTTTTGAATATTTTTCTTAAAACAATAATGATAACAGAAAATAAAATTATATAACCAACAATAAACAAAGCATTCCAAATACTATTTGGATCTTTATCAACAAGTGTTAATTGCAGGTCTTGAGGAAGATAACTGATAGTCACAAAAATCGCAATCACTTGAACTAGAAAAAACAAAAACAAAAACGAAAGTAAAAATATTCTATCCTTTAAAGCACTGTACATTTTTTTATCACATTGGCTGTTGTTCAACTGGCTTAATCAGGCCAGATTTTGGCTCATAAAGCTCTCCTGATTTCTTTAATTTTAAGATGGCGTCCATTAACTTATCCCTGCTTATGTTTTGTTTTTCCATAGTCTCTGAGATTTCTGCTATTGTTACTGCTTTGCCATCTACAGTCATATCTTTAATTATGTTTAGAACCCTTTTTATAAATTGCCTTTCGCTTGTTGAGGTGCCTGTTGTTATAATGTCTATATCAATCTTTCCTGTTTCCATATCTACTGCTGTTTGCTCAAGAGAAATCTTAAAGATATTTATTGCTCTTTGCGCATCTTCAAGCTCTATTGTTGATTTTAAACGAACCTTTGCACTTGCCTCTGATAGCCTTATAAGACCCTCAAGCTGTCTTGGGGTTGCTGCAAAGCTTTCTGATTTTCTGCCTAGATCTCTCAAGTCAATATAGTAGTTTAGAATCTTTTCTGAAGCCTCTTTACTTAACTTTGGCCTAACATACTGACGAGCATATGCTACATATTTCTTGAAAATATTAGAATCTATTTTTGGAAGAACAGTATCTTGGATTTTTTCCATTTCTTCCTTTGTTAGTTCGGTGTTTGGTTCTGAAAGTTTTTGAGCAGCCTCTTGAACATCGATTATGTGTCTTCCAAGCTCTATGTCAAGAGTTCTGTTTAGAACATCTCTAATAATAAAATACAAATCAAATCTTGAAAGAAGAGAAAATGGCAAATCTATCTGCTCTATTGGATTCTTGAACTTATCAAATCTATTGAACTTTGGGTTTGCTGCTGCAAGAATAGAAGTGTCTGCTCTAAACTTAGCATATAGTCCTGCTTTAGAAACAGAAACTGTTGCTTGGGCCATAGCTTCGTGAAGAGTGCTTCTGTCTTCATTATCCATCTTGTCAAACTCATCAATCATTGCTATTCCGCCAGAAGCTAAAACAACAGCACCGGCTTTTAGAGTCCAGCCACCTTCGCCAAAGTCATCTTTAACAGCAGAGACTGTCAGACCTGCACCAGATGCACTTTTACCAGAGACAAATATTGACTTTGGGGCGATAGTTGCTGCGTTTCTTAAAAGTTCGGACTTACCTGTAGATGGATCTCCGACAAGAAGAATATGGATGTTGCCTCTAAAGTCCTGTTTTTGAACTTTCTTTTTTACACCACCAAACATCTGGAGAGTAATTGCTTGTTTAACAATATCGTGACCATAGATCTTTGGGGCAATTGATTGAGCAAGTAGCTCATAGATATCCTCTTTTTTGGCAAGCTGTTTAATCTCTTCAATCTCGTCAGGAGTAATGTCAAGCTCTTCAAATTCCTGATCTACTTTTTCTAGGTGGTTTGCTATCATGTACTTATTAAACATGTTTGAATCTTTCTGTGGCTTTAGTTTTACAACGCCTGTTACAATTACCTTGTCACCAGCAGAACAAGAATTTACAAGATCATCAGAAATAAAAACCTCAACATGATTTGCTTGTTCACTGCCTTTTAAGTTTTCTATAGGTTCTTGAATTTCAAGCTTTTGGTAATCTATAAACTTGCTTTGTTCAAGGTCTAAATCAAACTCTCTAGATTTACAATCGCACACTACTGGTTTTGTTAGTGTTTGAGATGTTTGTTTAATGTTATAAGAATTTTGACATTTTCTACAAATGAAATGGGCGTCTGTCATTTTTTGTAGCCTTTCTGTAATCTGTCTTATCATGCCTTCTGCAGACACCAAGCAAGTAAGGTGCTTGGAGCCGATATCTCTGATATCTACTCTGTATTCTTCAGGGAGATTAAAGAACCTTATGTGTGGCTCAAATTTTTGATCTGTTTGCTCAAGAATTCCAACATCTATTCTTCTTAGAGCAACTGTTGCTGCTTCAATTATTATGTTTGGGTTTTCTATTAATCTTTCTGAGATATTAAGATCATAGGCTTCTAGTTTTTTATAATCAATGTCTAGGCTTTTTTTTTCAGGGTAGTTTGATGCTAAAATTTCTATTTCTTTTTTATAGACTGCTTCTAAAAAATCAGTAAATATTGATATATATTCATCTAGAGCCAAGTTTGTTTTGCCATTTTGGCTTTCGTCAAATTCTTCTTCAAAATCAAACTCTGTCATAAATTAATCCCCTAATATTATATTAGGTCAAATTCGTTATATGCCTGCCTAGTTAGGAAATACCCGCAATTTAGCATAAAAACCCACAAAAACAATACAGGAAGTGAGGGGGAAACATAAAATCATCTGGGCTTAGATGACATTCTTCTGTATGTTTCTTTCATTCTTTTTATTCCAGGAACAACGACTTTGCCTTTTCCCTTTGTTTTTTTCCCTTTCATTAATTTTCTTTTAGCGTAAACCTCATCTAAGTGCCTTTCTAGTTCTGTTTTTACAAGTTTTTTCAAAAACCGCTCTTTATCTTTTGACATCCAAAAAGGTTTTTCTATTTCTGCTGGTGTTCCAAAATGAATTCCGTTTTTGGTTTTTATTGCATAAATTTCTAAAGTTAATGGGTCAATTGCCAATTCTAGATACCCTTTTCCTAAATTCATCTTTTGTGATCTTAGTTCTTTATTTTCTCGTTTTGTTAATATGTTATTTTCTGGTGAGCCAACCTGAGACTTAAAAAACATTCTTCTTACTGTTCCATCGGGCATAGTGACTTTTGCTGTTGTTATTGTACCTGATCTTATTGCTCTTACAAAACCATCATAGGTTTCATTACATTTTTTATTAAATTCTATTATGTGGGGTTCTCTTGGAATTGTATTAGTGTGTAATGATTTTAATGTGGGTATTACAGACCTGTGTAGTTTGTCACTTGCATAAGATTTGCTTAATTTTTTTAAGTTTATTAAAAAGACAGAAAACTTATTTGCTAGTTCAATATTAGAATATTTGTCAGAAAGCCTGACTAAAGAAGACACGATTTCTTTTTTTTCAGGGTGTGGACATTGACTTAAATATTTTAATAAAGGAATATCAAAAAATCCTCTGATATTGAACTTTTTTCCAAAAATTTTTATTTTTGATCTATCTATTCTAGAAGAATGATAGAAATCAAAAAAATCCTCTAAGAAAACTATTGATTTTTTTGCTAATTTTTGTTGTTCTTCGTTGTAGAAAATAATTGTTCTTTTGTTGTTTTTTTCAATTATGTTGATTGTTTGTGGTGATACCCTAAATGGTAATGAAGAATCGTAAATTAATTCTGTTTTCATATCTTACTCTATCTCAAAAGTACTTGCCATAAACTCTAGTTGGTTTGAAAAATCATTTATCTTTGCTTTACCAATAACTGTTGCTTTCTTACCTAAAAGCTTACTTTCGGCCTTAGAAAATATCTTTTCTTTTTCTTCTGGTGTCAGGTCTTTTTTTAGATCTTCTTTTTTAAGATCATAAACGCTTTCTAAAAGCTGGTTGAAAAGACTTACTTTTATTACTCCTGTTGAGTCATCAAGAGTTAGTGAAGAAAAGATATTCATGTCTGGATCTACTGGCTTGTTACAAGCTTCGCAAATAAACTCGTTATTGATAATAAAGACTTTTTCTCTACATTCTGGGCATTTGAAAGATCTTAAGTTTCCCTTGTTAATTGAAATTATTGCCCCAGAGATCTTGTAGTTGTTATTGTTTTGAAGAGCACTAATCTTTTCCTCTTTAAAATCATTTGAAACAAGCTCGCTTAATGGAGGGATCTTTATTTTAGTGTTTGGGTCTTTTGTGACAGTAGAATTCCAATTGATATATAACTCCAGATCATAAAGACCATCTTTGATTGTAACATCAGATAATCTTATTAGGTCGCCTTTTTTTAAATTATTTGAAATCTCTTTTGCCCAAGCATCAAAAGCAATACATCTTATAGTCTTTAAGCCATCGCTTATCTCAAAATTAATAACAAACCTTTCTTTTTCTTCTCTTGTAAATGTCTTTATTGGATAAAGTGCGATGATTCTGCCATAGGTATCAACAGTTCCTTCTGGTGCAGAATCAATTTCTGAAATCTTAATTACATTTTCTTTAATCTTTTTAATATCTGTTCCTTCAGGGTTTTTAATTATTTGGCCACCTTGTCTTAAGGATAGCTCTAACTTATCATTATATTGGTTGATTGCAGCATCTTTTATCAGAACCAGATCGTTCTTTTCAAAGCCCTGTTCCTTAACAATTTCTGCCTTGTCTTGCCATAGGTTAAGTTTAATTATTCCTGTTTCATCTTCTAGATAGATTGCTTGGATCTTGCCAAGTCCTCCATCTTTTGACTTGTAGGTTCTAAGAGGAGGGATAGATTTTATTCTTGCATAAAGAGTAACAGAATCAATGCTTGGGGTAATTTCTGAGATTTTTGTTACAGCACTAGTCTTTTGCTTTAAGTCTAGATTAACACCTAGTTGCTTAGAGAGAAGAATGTTTGCTCCAACATCGCTTAAGAGACCTTGATATTTTTCTTTTATCTCTTCTAGCTTGGAATTAAGCTCTTCATCGCTTAAGCCACTTTGGGTTTTAATAATAGAATAAATTTGTTCACTTGTTAGTTGCATATTTTTCACCTAATATATATTTAAGACCCCAATATATTAAAAAGTTACCTTGTTCTAATGCCCTATTATTTTCTTTAGTTTGTTTAAAATAAAACTCTCTTTGTTCATTGGTTTTACATTTTTACATAATTTTTAGGTTTTTTGCCAAACTAATTTCTCCAACCGTTGGTTGGAGTTTCACATATTTGAAAATATTTATTTGGCATAAATATATTATAACCTTAGAAACAGGGGTTGTTTTCGGGAGGGTAGGTGTCCAGTGCGAAAATGTTACAAAAACCCTTTTATCATTTCTTCTAATTTTAAATAAACTTCTTTTCTTTTCGCCTGATTTAAATCACAAATATGCATAATTATCATTTCTTTTGGCAAAGTAAAAATAGCGTTTAACTTAATTGTGCTATCGTACAATAACCCATCTGCTTTAGTTAATTTTATCCCTGATGCTTTTTTATTACTTGTAATTGCAGCAAGAATTATATTGCCATATTCAGAAAATAAAACAAGTGCTGGTCTTACTTTAGAACTAGTGTTATCAATAAATGGAAAATCAATAAGAACTACTTGCCCGACTTTGGCCTCAATTTTTCCCATTTTTCATCTTCTTTATTGTCCCAGACTTCCCTCATTTTTATTTTTTGTGCATTCATCATTAATTTGAAATAATCGTCTTTTGCTGATTTAGACTTCAATAAATTTGAAATTACATCATCAAATGATTGTCTAGGGTGCATTTTTAGTTTTTTTAAATCATTTACAACAGATTTTGATAATTGTATTGTGGTATATTCTGACATGCTATAATCACCTATAAGTAATTATAGCAAGTTATATTTTTAAATAAATCTTTTATGTGCAAATATATTATAACCTTAGAAACAGGGGTTGTTTTCGGGAGGGTAGCTGTCCAGTGCAAGATTTAAAAAACATTTATTTTTAAAACATTTTGATATTAATTTTTCTAATTAAAATATGTTAAAATCACGAACTTAAATATGATAATAAAAATGTCAAAGTAAAATAAATTAACAACATATATAAACATAAAGTAAGATATATATTTACTAATAAACATAAAGTAATTTACTAAAAAATAAAAAATAAGAACAAGATGAAGATTGGCAATTATACTGTTGGGGACTACATAGTAGATAATGAAGGTGGCAAGAAAAAGCTTATCTTTGATTGTAGACATTGTGTCTATAACACTTCTATTTCTGATGACCCTAGATGTAGATACCATGTCATGAAAACACTTGCAACAGTTGATGCTGATGAAGTTATTCTTGCAGAAGTCTATGAAAGAGTATATACTCAAAAGCAAACTTCCTTTCTTAAAGAAATGGTAGACCTGTTGCTTGATTTTGAGAACAGGGCTGTTTGGGTGTCCTCTCATCTTAAAATAGAGGACATGGATTGTGATGAGTGTTATCCACAAAGGCATAATAACATTCTTAGATTTGCTAGGGATCTTTTATCATATGACCCTATAGCATCATATATCTCTCTTCTCAAAGAAGTGGAAAACACAAAAACTAGAGCAAATGAACAATCTGGAAGAGATTGTGAAAAATGCTTTAAAGCTAATCTTAAACATTTATTGTCTTTAAAAGAACAATATGATAAAACTGAGTTTGTAAAGACATTAAAGCCGATACTTACTAAAATAAAGGACTATAGTGATCTAACAGATGTTTATAAGACTGTATTTGAAGCACAAGTCAAGCCAGCTTTTATTGGCTCTCAGCTTCTAAGAAGTGATGCAGAAAAATTTGAGTTGATTGATGAATATCAAGTGCTAACCACAAATGTTCAGATATTTAAACATCCAGAAAAGATTGAGCTAATCTATAATATAAACCCACCAGAATATACTTTGTCACCAGACCATTATTTTGTTTTGTCAAAAACAAAAGACACTGTTGCTAATTATCAGCCAGGAAAAGTAACATTAACTTCTGGAACAGGCACAAGAAAATATTTCCAAAGAATATACCAAAGCACGATTGTTGATGTTGCTAGAAAATATGGAATTTCTTTAGCACCAGATGATGTTACTGCTCTTTCTGAAATTGTTACAAGATACACTATAGGCTATGGTATCTTGGAGATGGTATTATCTGATAGAAACATAACAGATGTCTATATTGATTCGCCAATCGGTGCCAGACCAATCTATATTGTGCATAGCAAATATGGTCAATGCCAAACAAACATACTTTATACAGATAAAGAAGCAGAATCTCTTGTTGGTAAAATGAGGGCAATGTCTGGAAGGCCTTTTGATGATGCTCACCCAATTTTAGATTATGATCTTCCTGATCTTAATACTAGAGTTGCTGCAATTGGCAGGCCACTAGCAACTGATGGCACAGCTTTTGCATTTAGATTGCATAAAGACACGCCATGGACCTTGCCACAACTGATTAATGTCAAGTCCCTAAATCCATTAGCTGCAGGAATGCTATCTTTTTTCATAGATAATAGCTCAACATTATTAGTTGCAGGTTCTCGTGGATCTGGTAAAACATCTTTGATGACTGCTTTAATGCAGGAGATTTTACAGAACAAAAGAATAATTGTTCAGGAAGACACTCTTGAATTACCAATAATGTACTTAAAAGACATTGGGTTTAATGCTCAAAGACTAAAAACAAAATCAGCAATTGGTGCTGATGAAGAGTCTGGTGAAGTCAAGCCAGAAGATGCATTAAGAACTGCTTTAAGACTTGGAGACTCAGCAATCATTGTTGGGGAAGTTAGAAGTGTAGAAGCTAAGGTCTTATATGAAGCTATGAGAATTGGTGCTGCTGGTAATGTTGTTATGGGAACAATCCATGCTGACTCTGCTTATGCTGTATGGGACAGAGTTGTTAATGACTTGGGGGTTCCAACAACTTCTTTTAAGGCAACAGACCTTGTCGTTGTAACTAAACCTATAAGATTTAAAGGTTCATTAAAGAGCCACAGGAGAGTAGTGCAGATAACAGAAGTCAAAAAACATTGGAATACTGATCCAGATGCTGAAGGTGGATTGATTGATTTAATGACTTATGATGCAGGAAAAGATGCATTAATATTAAACGAAGATGCACTTAAAGATTCTGATCTTTTTACAAAGATTTCAACATTGTCTGGAATGTCAATTGAAGAGATATGGGATAATATCAAGCTTTTAGCTAAGGAAAAGGAATATCAGGTAGAGCTTGCTAGAGAATTAAAGTGTATGGAGTTATTGGAGGCAGAATACACCATATCCATACACAATAAACTGCTTTTGATTAAGGAAGAGTGGATAGAAGAGTATGGCAAGATTGATTTTAATGCTATCCTTGTTGAGTGGAAGAAATGGCTAAAAGAGGATTTTGCCCCAACTATTGTAAAAAGAATAAATGAAAACAAGAAATTAGAAGAATAAATTTGTTCTAGCCATCACAAGATAACAACCAATTTATTATTGGCACAAATTTTATCTTTTTACCATCTATCACTTCTTCTTTTTCTAAATCGCTTGTTAATATTTTGCCTTCTTTTAATTTAAATTCATCTAGACAAGCAAGTAGCCCTTTTATTTCTCTGTCCTTGTTGATATCTGTTATATCACTACATACTTGTATGGCATCTATAATATTTAATCCTTGTTTTATTATAAAATCACATTCTTGATTTTTATTATTTTTATAATAATATACTTCTTTATCTCTTCTTTTTAATTCAATAAACACAAGATTTTCGTAAGCCCTCCCTAAATCAGAACTAAATTTAAAAGAAACAGCATTTACTAATCCTAAATCAACAGCATATGTTTTTTTTGCAGACTTTATTTGATTTTTATAAGAATAGCTGTATTTATTTATTAAAAATAACAAATAACATTCTGATAAATAAGTTATATAATTAGAAACTGTAACTCTTGATAACCCAATATCTTCTGCTAAATTTTTATAATTTATGTACTTTGTATTATTTGATAATATAAATATTAAAAAATCCTTTAATTCAATAGTGTTTCTTACTTTGTATTTTTCTGTAATATCTCTATAAAGTATGGTGTCAAAATAATTTTTTAAAATTTCATTTTGTAAACTTTCTTTTGCTTTTACAACCTCTGGGAAACCGCCTGTTTTAATATAGTCTTTGTATTTTTTTAGAATAGTTATTTTATTTAAATAAATATCTTTTATGCTTTTTATGTTAATTTGATTATACTTTAAAAACTCTTTAAAAGAAAAAGGATATATCTCTTTGGTTATTATTCTGCCTGTCAAATATGAATTTATGTTTTTTTTTAATAGTCCAGAATTAGAACCACTTATTATGATTTTATAATCTTTATTAAGATCAAAAAGAGTTTTTATATATTGTTCCCAGTCTGGTAATTCCTGTATTTCGTCTAGAAAAATATATGTTTTGGATTTGGTTTCTTTTATTATTTTATATTCTTGTATTATTTCATCTATTTTTTTATATGTTAATTCTTTTAATCTTAAATCATCAACTTTAATAAATAATATATCTGTTGGATTTATGTTGTTATTAATTAACTTAGATATTAATTGATACATTATTGTTGTTTTACCGGCCCTTCTTATTCCAGTAATAAACAAAATTTCTTTTAATTGTAATAGCTCATATATTTTGTTAGTATCTTCTCTTTCTATGCTGGTTTCTGTGTATTTGCCCCACCATGGATTCCATTCAAATAATAATTTTTTATACATATAGAATATAGGGTGCAAAACATATAAAAAGATGTCAGTTATAATTGACATGTTTTTAGAAATGTGCAAAGTATAGTTTACAAGTTTTTTGGGCGTGTTTGTTTAAAAATAACGTGATAGCAAGCAAGAAATTTAAATTTAAAAAAGAATAAATGAAAATAAGAAATTAGAAGAATAAAGTTTATTTCTTATTTGCTGTTTTGGTTCTTGCTTTTGGCTCAATTTGTATTTTGGAGAAAACAAAGATATACAATATTGGCAATATTCCAATTGTGTTTAAAACAAGCATAACTCCAAACCAAGGCATATGGTCATTTTTACATGCTTTCCATAAAGCAAATCCTTTCCAAATTAAATCCCAAATTGTTAATGCAATAATAAGCCACAATAATGTGTTTTCTGAAATCATAATAATATATATGAAAGAAAAATATTTAAAATCATAGTTTGTTCCTTTTTGGATTTTTTCTCTTTTTTATAACAATCAGTATTATAGCAATAATTACTACTAATATTGAGAGATCTAAAAGCCAGAAAAGCCAAGTGTTTGATTTCTTTTTTTCTGAAGTTTCAGATTCTTGATTTTCTCCTGAAACTGCAGTAATTACTGGAACACCTGTTGTGTCGGTTATTTTGTCTGTATTAGTGTCATTGTTGGTTGTTGTGTTAGTGTCAGGAGAGTAAGTGATTGTTTTGTCTTTGTATGTTGTGTTGTTAGTGTTATCTGCAGATGAACCACCAGATGAGGAAGATTCATAATAGTCATCATCTTCTTCTGAAACCTCTTGTATTTTCACACTTATATCTTGTCTTTTTGAACAACTTGTTTTATCTTTATCAGTAAATTTACCATCAAATTGTAATTTTATAGTTCTCGTGGTTGTTGAATCAAACACATCTGATACAATTTCTATTCTTAGGTATTCTGAATCTTTATCATTGATTTTTGTAGGTTTTTCTTTGATTGTAATGTCTAGGCCAGAAGCTTGTGTTAATGAAAGATTGGTTATATTAAAATTAAAACTTGAATCATTTGTTATTGCTATTGATTTTGTGACTGTGCTATCTGAGTAGGTTGTTATTGAGGTGGTTGTTACCTTTAGATCTGAACATCTTGCTTTTTCTTCTTCCTCTTCCTCCTCTTCTCCGGTGCTACCACCACCTGAACCACCACCGCCTCCACCAGTGCCACCGCCTCCAGAAGTTGCAGGGGTGTATGCTGTAAAGTCTGTAAAGTGCTTTGTCCAGATTACTAAGTCTCCATCTTCAGAAGTATAGCAATCTCCTGTATGATTTTTATCGTAGTTTTCTGAATTTAAATCTTGTAAATAAGTATCAGGATCTGAAAGTTGGTTTTCATCACATTCATAAATTTCATATAAGTTGCCATCAAGTACATACCCTGCTTTTTTACCTGCCATGCCGCCTATTATTATTTTTACTGCTTTAGAAAAAAGTAATGTCTTGTTCTCATCAAGTCCAAGAGTGATTGTAATTTCAGATGTTCCTTCATCGCCTATATCATAATTATCTGTAACTGTTGGTAGTATTAGGTTACCATCCCAGCCATTAACACCCATTATGTTTGTATCTGAATAGATTGTTACTGAGTGTTTTGTTGTGGTTGTTTGTCTTTCAAAGAAGAAATTGCCGTCTTCTGGGACAATTACAGAATTGTTGTCTGTATCTAAAATTTCAGACAGATCAAAAATAACTTGTGAGTTGCTGTCTACAAATGATGGAATAACAACAGTGTAGCTAGAATCATCATGCTCAAAGCTAACATAGTTATTATCAACAATTCTTTGAAAGCTCCATTTGTTATTATCTAATACTAAATAGAAAGGGGTGTAAGGATTATTAGAATCATCAACTAATGAATAACCTATTTTATCAATTATTATTTTAGCTCCGTTATAGGAATTGGTTGTTACAAAATCTATATAATATCCGTTTTCATCATTATGATAGGTTGCTGAAAAATAATCAGTATTCACATCAATAGTTAGATAATAAGAATTTAAATCGTTCCCATCTACTAATGGTGTTATTTCTAGGTTTGGTGGATTTGTGTCTAGATTTAAATTTTCTGTAAAATATACTCTTACATGATTTTCATCATTATTGTTTGTATCAATATAGGAGAAAGGCAGTGCATTATCATCTATTGTTGTGTTGCTAGCTAAATAACTTGCATCAATTAGAGGAGATTTATTTCCAAGAATATCAACAAATGCATTTTCATCTATTTTAAAAGAGTCATTTACATCAGTAAATAATGCAAATGCTGGAGAAAAATAAATTGTTATTAAATTATTATTTGCATCTACATCTAAAGAACTAACAGCATTTTCTATTCCGTTAACAACAATTTTGTTTTTTGTGTTTTCATCAATGCAATCAAAATTTATATCTTCGTCATCAAAGCTTAAAATCATTTTATATCTGTTTGGGATTGTTATTTTTGTTAATATTGGAGCCGTAGTATCCCACACAAAATAAAAATTAGAATCTTTTGAATTACCTGCACGATCAGTGACCGTTAAAGTAATAGTGTAGTTGCCATCAGAGGTAGCATTAATGTCTGTAACGTCTGCATTATAATCACTAAAAATAACATTGTCTGAATCTGCAGTCCATAGATAACTTGCGATGCCGGATCTATCATCTGTTGCATTGGCATCTACAGTTATTGTCGCATTTGTATAATAACCGTTTATGTCAGAAATATCTGGCTTAACAGTATCCCAGATAAAATTAAAATTGGCTGATTGAGTGTTGCCTGCACGATCAGTGACTGTTAAAGTAATGGCGTAGTTGCCATCAGATGATGCATTGATGTCTGTGGAATTTAAATCTGGAGTTGATATGGTCACATTTAAATCAGAGGCACTCCAATGATATGTTTCGATACCAGAACCGTCATCTATTGCATTGGAATCGATATGTATTGTTTGATTGGTATAAACAGTATTTAAGGAAATTGTTGGTGGGGTAGTGTCCCACACAAAATAAAAATCTTCATATCCGGTATTGCCTGCACGGTCAGTAACCGTTAAAGTGATATGGTAGTTGCCATCGGCAGAAGCAGTTATGGTTGTGACATTAGAATCATCATCACTAAAAGAAATTCCCAGAGGAGAAGCAGACCACTGATAACTTGCAATGCCGGATCTATAATCTGTAGCATTGGCATCAACAGTTATTGTTGCATTAGTATAATAATCATTTATGTCAGAAATATCTGGCTTAACAGTATCCCAAATAAAATTAAAATCTGCTGATTGAGTGTTACCGGCACGGTCAGTGACTGTTAAAGTAATAGTGTAGTTGCCATCTGATGATGCATTGATGTCTGTAGATTCTAAATTAGGAGTTGATATGTTTACATTCTCATCAAGTGTGCTCCAATAATAAGTTGCTATGCCAGAACCAGCATCGTTTGCATTAGAATCGATATGTATTGTATGATTAGTATAAACAGTATTTAAGGAAATTGTTGGAGCATTATTGTCAATTATTAATTCATTTATGGTTACGTCATAATAAGTATTATCCCCAATAGTCATCATGGCATTTACATCATAATTGCCATCTGCTAATTCTAAAGTAGTAAGACTCCAAGTGTTTGTGTCGTAATTTACAACTACATTTGAATCTAAAGAAGTATAGCTTATTGAATTTATTAGGATTATAAAATTTGCATCTCCTGATAAGCCATTTAAATCAAATGCACCATTTATATCTGGTGTACGGTTTTTTGTTACTAATGGATTAACAGTAATGCTTGGTTCTGCAAAAACAAAACCTAAAATAAATATTAAAGACAAAGACAATAAAATCTTAGAAAGTGGTTTAGACATTATTAATTACCTCTAGTATATTATCAAATATGTAAAATATATTATTTATTTAAAATTATATGGCTGTTTATTTTATATATTTAATTATTTTATGAAAAATAAAAAGAAAAAATAAATGACGATTTTTGTCTATTATGATAGACAAATTTCAAGAAATAGCAAAATGAAGTTTGTGTTTTTTGGGTAGCAATATTGGTCAGCTTGTTGAACAAAAAGAGGCTATTTTGTTCAATGTATTGAACAAAATGAAAAGTAGTCTTTGTGGGATAAAAACAAAAACAAAAGATTTTGGAGTGCAAAGTATAATACTTTTATGTCCAAAATAATCACAAATTGTTTCTAGAAAAGCACTTTTGGCTAGATAAGGGATTTAAAATATAGAGATGTCTTTTATGTCTAGGCAAGTTATATTTATATCATCTATCTTGTCTATTTTTTTAGAAAAGCTTTTAGCAATTATTATGTATTCCTCTACTCGATTATTTGTTCCCCATTTAACATATTTTGCCTTCTGTATTAAATCTTTTGCTACTTTTTCTGCATTAACCGCATCTTGCCATTTCACTTCACAAAAAAGAATTTCTTTTTTTGTTATGCTGTTAATGCCAACCACATCTATTTCAAAAGAAGATTTGTCTTTATCTGTTATATATTTTAATGGGATTTTACCCCATACTCTTCCAAACAAATTATATTTGTTTTTAGTTGGGATATCTGAACTAATAAATAGCTCTTTAATTAAATCTTCAAACTTTAAACCAAAATATGAATCTAAATCTACTTTATAAAAATCAAATATTTCCTTTGGTGAGTGTGATTCTATAAAAGAGAGATCTGAAAATAAATATCTAAACCAGAATTGTAAATAGTTGTCTTTTATTTTATATAACCTGCCTTTAAAGCTTTTATTTTCTGTTATTGGTATTTCCTCTATTATTATCCCTAGATTTTTTAAAACAAATAAATATTTAGAAACTAAGGAATAATCTAAATGAGTGAAATCAACTATTTCTTTTTGTTTTTGTTTGCCTTGTGAAATTGCATTTAAGATTAGTTTATAGTTAGTAGCTTCTGAAAACTCATAACTTAAAAGTAAATTTCCTTCTTGATTTAGGAAATTGCCTTTAGTAAATATTTGTTCTATAAGGTTGTTTTCAAATGTTGCTTTGGAGTCTAGCTTTTGTAAATAGGTAGGGATTCCCCCAAACACAAAATATGTTTTATATAAGTCTAATAATGTAGAATTGGGTATGAACTCTTTAATGTGTTTAAATGGGATAGGTGCTAGTTCCCATTGGGCAGTTCTTCTTCCATATAATGGGCTTTTTATATTTAGTACTTTCTTTTCCATAATTGAAACTGATGAGCCAGTTAATATTAGTAATATGTTTTTGTTTATTAATTGGTTATCCCATAATTTTTGAAAAATAGATGGTATATTTTGGTTTTTTTTAATAAGATATGGGAACTCATCTATTATTAATATTAGTTTGTCTTTGCTATTATAAAATTTAAAAAATAAAGAAAACAAATCATACCAATTATCAATCTTTAAATTATTAAAATCATTGGTTGCTACTTTTGATAGTTCTTTTTGTAAGTTTTTGATATTTATTATGTCACCTTCTTCACTGCACATGTAGTAGACGCCTTTTTTGTTTTTTAAAAACTCTAAGGTTAACTGGGTTTTGCCAATTCTTCTTCTGCCATAAAGTATAAACAACTCAGAGGATTTGCTATTGTATAACTTATTTAGAAACTGCATTTCTTTATCTCGGTTTATAAATAACTTTTTAGTCATAAATAAGATATGCTTAGAAATGTTTAAAAAGTCATTTATTTTGGAGTATAAAGTATAATACTTTTGTGTCCAAAATAACCCCTATTTTTACAAAATTTACAAAAATAAAGTTATCATTTAGTCTGATAGCAAGCAAGAAATATAGAAATTAAAAAGAAAAAGAAAGAAATTGTAAAAGGGTATTTGCCCTTTACAATTTTGGTTTTTAGACTTACTCGATTGGCCAGCTTGTGATTACGTTTACTAACTCACTTGCTGCTCTGCCTGTATCTGCTTTTGTCCAACCAGCAACATAGATGTTACCATTTGTGTGTTTACCCATGATGTGGTCAGCTTCTTCAACTAAGAAGTTTTCAGTTATACCTTCAGCAGACTTGTTTACAAGGTGTCCACCTACTACGATTAAGGTACCTGATACTTCCATTGGTGTGTCTTTCTTTAGAAGATCGTTTGCAACTACGTTAGTTGTAATGTATTTTGGATATGGGTTTGTTTCGTCTGAATCGTCTATTACTGTTGTTCCGCCACCTATGAAGATTTTTGCATTTAATGCTTGATCAGGAACTGTTGCCATGAACTTTCCACCATCTACTTCATACTTTGTACCGAAATTGGTGTATGCCCATCTTAAATCATCTGTATCTTTTTGATTTAAGTTTGCATTATCGCCTAATACTTGCCTTAATCCGGTTTTATAGTCTGTATCATCAGTATCTACGAGGTCTCCAGTGTATGCATCAATGTGCGCTGTAACTTTTGATAAGGCTGTATCGTTAACAATAAATTCAAACATTGATTCCACATCTGTTTCTGTAATAGATGTTGGATTTGCACCAACATTAGCAGCACCAACATATGATGTTGCAGAAGATTCACCTGTACCAGTACTTATTGCATAATATGTTTTTCCAATACTCCAAAATTGAGTAGCTCCCTCGATTGATCCTTGTTGTCCGGCTTTTAAAGCAATTCCGACTTGTTCAATTCTTTCATTTCTATCATCTTCTGCAATAAAAACACCGTATGTTAATTTTTCTGATTCGTTATTATACAAAGGAATTTGTATATTTGTAAATCCCTTATCATCAACATCATCTGCTATTGTTCCATATGCGAATTTACCTAAATCTGTTACAGTGTTAGTTCCCCAAGTCCAAGTACCTCCACCACTTACATTGCCTGCAGTTAAGAAGTCTCCATCTTTGTTATCTAATTGAACGGTGAAATAACCTTCTTGACCTGTACTACCATCACCTGAATATACAATGTTAGTATTTGCATCAGGGACATCTGCTGTGTAGAATGTGAAGTGCAATTTGTGATCATCTATTGTTTGTGATGTAGTGTATGTATCGCCTTGGTTTATTGTTAATTTGTCTTGTTCATAGAAGAATACTTTGTGATCATCATCGTATTGGTCTGTATATTTGATGTATCCATCTTCAACAGTTACTGTTTTTGTGTCTTCCTCTGTAAGTCCAACAAACTTGAATTTAGCAAAGTCATATGGTAAAGCAACTTCGTCTCCGATTCTTAATGCCTCTTTGTCTTTCCATTGTGTTTCACTTTCATTATTGAAAATTTGTATCTTTGTTAAGTTATATGATCCATCTTTGTGTAATTTTACATGCCATAATTCATCGTCTTTCTCTGGGAAGTCATCAATTAATCCATCAGATAATTCTAATTTGATACTTGTTCCAGAAATTACAGTTACTCTTGTAGAATAAACTTTTGCAATTTCAACACTTATATCTAAGAATTCCTCAAAGATTTCATCTCCTGCTTCATAAACTTCTGTTGAAACTACTGCACCTGTTGAATCCTTTAATTGTAACTCAACTTCATATGCTTCGGAATCAACACCAGTATCCAATATATTATTTACTACAACTGTGTGGTTTCCAACAGCAAATGAATCTCCTTCGCTATATGGTGTTGTTGCTTTATTTTGTACTAATGTTAATTTTGTGCCGTTCCATGATTCCATTGTGTATTCTTTACCCATAATGGAAAATTTAAGGTCTCTACTGCCACTATCATTAGCACCGTTTTTTATAGAAGGATTAAATTCAATATTATAATCTATTCCTCTTCTATAAATAGATGCTGTTAAATCTGCTATCCTTTTGTCATCATCGAAATCGATTTTTGTTGTTAATCCGATTTTATCTTTAATTTTGATTTCATCTGTATTGTTTGATGTTATAGCTGTATTTACTCTTACTTTGTAGTCTCCAAGTAATGAATAATGTCTATAATCTATTATCTTTGTTGCTTCGGCACCTATTGCGAGATCATCAAATTCTTTACCATCGCCTGTTACTGTGGTTGAGCCACCTGATGGTACCCATGCATCGTATTGTGGGTTTCTCTTCTTTGCACTTGTTGCGATTGCATTTGCTATGTTTAATGCCCACTGCTCGTCGTCTCCTGCTACGCCAGTAACTATGCTTACTTTTGGTTGCATTGTTGAAGGTGTGTAAACATCGCCTTTTACAACTGGACCAAATGTGTCGCCACTGTTGTTACCAGCTATTGCTACGCCCAGAACACCTACACCTAATGCAAGTGCAGCTGCGCCAGCAACTACTTTTTTTACATTTATATTCTTCATTTATTTCTCCTCCATTTTAGTTTCTTTTCTTATAAAGAAACTTTTTTTGTTTATGAAGATTGAACCTGCGTATATCAATGACTGGTGAAAAAATAAAATCCAGTACTAAACAGATTCAGTATTCCATATATGTGGAATATAGAATTTAGAGAGCAGTAATGTTTAAAAAGGGTTGGTTTTTATAGCTCGCTTTCGTGGTGGCTGAAAAGATAGGTAAATAGCAAGATAAGAGGCAAATTTGCGTAATAATTATGTATAATAGGTGCGCAAAAACAAGAAATTTGCAAAAAATAGAAAATATGTTTTACTTATGCTTTGTGTGCATATATATAATATAGATAAAAATTATCTTTTTTAAAAATAGATTTTTACTAATTTAGTAACGCTCACTTTTTTTAAGACAAACTATACATATATAGTGCGACATGTAAAAAGGATATCAGCTTGCTTTAGAAAACTATCTCAACTTAGATAGTGCTTCATTTTCTTTCTTTAGAGTATGTATCATTTGAGCATAGCCGTGTGTCATATCAGTAATTATCATAATTGTATTTTGTAAATCAGAAATTGTAACATTTAACTTGTCAGGCTTAAGAACTTCAACTGAGGTCGCTCCGTAAAAGTAAATTAGCTTAAATAAAGAGTTTATCTCGTTACAAGACAAAGTAGCAGAGATGTATGTAGAAAAAAGATCATCATGCACTACTATTTCTGCAAGATTGCTATCATATATTAAATACTCGTTATCATTTTTTAAGGACTCTAGAATTTGCTCCATTCCTTTCCTTAAACTTAGTTTATCATTAGATTTAGACTCTATGATTACTGCCACCTTTATTGTGTTTTTATCATTTTCAGACAATCTCTTTCTCTCTGTTAGCTTATCTTTAACCTCTGAAGACAAAGAATACTTGACTGGAAAGCCTTCTTTTGTTATTAGCTTTAAAAACAGCATGTTTTTTAGAGCCTGAACAATCTGCTCATACCTTGCATTAGGGATAAGCCTTATTAGATCATCTTCGGTCTTGGAAGAATCAGCTAAATGTTTGCCTATAAGATTTTGTAGCTCTTGAATTTCTAGTTTTTCTTTTAGTTGTAAAGAATCGTAGTCTAATTGTTTTTCCATAGATAATCATAATTTTGCTTGAAATATATATAACTTATAATTAAAAAAGTATTTAAAACCTTTATAATCAATTAAATAGATATGGATTATCTTTTATTGATTATAGGAGTATTACTAATAGTAGTTACAATATTACTTATTGGGCTAGCAAAAAACCTAATATTAAATAGCATTATTGGAGCAATGGGTTTTTTGATATGTTATTTTGTATTTAATATAAAGTTGCCAATAGTAGTCACATTAATAGCATCAGCAATCTTTGGGCCAGCAGGTCTAGGGGTCATGCTTTTGTTATGGTTGTTTAAGATTATTTAAATATTTTTGATCAATCCAAAACAATATCTAAATACATAGGAGTTGTGCCTTTTTCTCTTTCTTTAAGAATATGAAAATTTAATTTTTTATAGAAATATAAAGAATCTTTTGATTTGTCCTTGGTTCTTTTAGCATCTAGTATTAAAAATCTACAACCACAATAATTGTCAGATACTTTTTTGGAATAAGCATATGCTAACTCTAACAATCTAGTCCCAAAGCCTTGTCTAAGATAGTTATCATCCACTGCAAGTCTTCCTATTTTTATAGCAGGAAGACTTTTATAATGTATATTTTTAGTTTTAAGGCGCACTCTTAATTCACCTTCAACTCTTAAAGAATCGCATAATAATGTAACATACCCTACAAGGTTGTTTCTATAAAATAAGAGAAAAGTTTTCGAAATTCTGTCGTTTTGATTAGAAAGAGCGCTTTCAACTAAAAAGTCTTTAAGATCTGATTCATAAGTAGTAAAATTAGAAATAACTGTTTTATGATCATTAGAAATTGGTTCTATTATTACATCTCTATTATCAATCATTACTTATCACTGATAAAACTAAGATAAAACTCTTTATTTTTCTCAGCATTTCTAATGAATTTTACTCTGCCAGGGGACGGGTGTTTGCGTTCCTTTTCCCATTCTCTTAAAAATCTTTTAGCATCTTTTCCTCTTAAAGTAGGAGTTGCCTCTATTGGTTTTGCCATAAATTAATCACTATATAATTTAGATAACAACCAGTATATAAAACCAATACTTGATATTTTTTGTAAAAACGCAAAAATCAATTAGATTATTTAAATATTTCCTAGATATACGTTTTTTAGCCCTTTGGCTCTTGCTAGCTTTTCTGCAAGCCTTAATGTTTCTAGCTTTGTCGGGATTATATTTTTTAAACGATAATATGGAAAGGCCCTTGAGAAATGCAAAGGAATATCTTTAGAAACAGAATATACAAAATCAATTGTTTCTTGGATATCTTCTGGCTTGGTGTTATGCCCTTCTATCATTAGGTTGGTAATCTCTATATGTATTTTATTTTTATGTAATTCTTTTATATTCTCTTTTATGTGCTTAAGCTTTATTCCAGGGACCAGTTCATCATATAATTTTTGAGTGCCTTTTAGATCAATGTTTATTGCATCTAGATGTGGCATTATGTCTTTTAAAACCTCTTTAGACATATAGCCATTACTTACCCAGATGTTTTTTATATCTTGAGAGCTTGCTTTTTTCATAATATCTAGAGCATAATCAACAAAGATTGTTGGCTCTGTGTAGGTGTAAGAGATAGAAGGAGTTTTTCTTTCAATTGCTATATTTATGATCTCATCAGGAGAATAATAATCCATTGCCTCTATATTGATGTTTTTACAATTAGAGATGTCATAGTTTTGGCAAAATGCACAATCAAAATTACAGCCTACTGTTCCTAATGAAAGAGTCTTTGTGTTTGGAAGAAAATGATATATTGGCTTTTTTTCTATTGGATCTAGATTAATAGAAACTGGTTTGCCATAAACCAAAGAAACAAGTTTTTGATTATCATTTTTTCTAACTTTACAAAAGCCAGTGTTGTTTTTTGAGATTATACAATATCTATTACAAGCAAGGCATTTGATAGAATTAGGATCAACTACTTGAAAATATTTTGAAAACATAAATTAAAAAAAAGAAAAATAAAAAGGGAGAAATTTCATTTATTCCTTTTCCTTTTTATCTCTAGCAAAGAACAGGAAATAACCTAATGCACCTATTACTAATAATGCACCGATTAACAAAGCAATGCCTGTTGATGCATTTTCAGATAGGCCTAAGAAACCTGTTGTGCCTGATGTCTTTTCAGGATTTGCTACTGCAACATTGCCTGTTGTTGGAGCAATCTCTGTTGATGTTGCTGGTGTTGGAGTTGTTGGGGTTGTTACTACTGGTTGAGGTGTTGGAGTATTAACTACTGTTGGAGTTGTTACTACTGGTTGAGGTGCAGGTGTTACAGGTGTTGGTGTTGGGTTAACTGTTGGTGTGGTTGTAGTTCCTCTAACTCTTGTACCTGTGCCTGTTGCTGATCTTATTGTTATTGCATCAGCTATTGTGCCATCTGTTGTGTGTCCAAGTTCATCTATTGCAGAAAACCAAACTGTGTGTGTTCCTCTTGGTAATCTATTTAATTGTACTTCCCAAATTTTGCCATCTGTAAATGTAGGTGTATAAGAAGTACCATTCACTCTTATTTCAAAATTTGTTATTTTTGTTAGATCCTCTACTATACCAGTTAACATTGGCTCTCTTGTTGATGTAGAAGGATCAACAACAGTAACAAATGGTGCAGATCTATCAACAATTAAAGGCACATCTTTTGAATTGTCTTTATATAATCTTTTTGTAGCTGTCACTGTTATTTTATAATTGCCTTCCTCCAATTCAGAAACATCTACCTTACAAGTAAAGTTTCTTTTTTTTATATCTCTTAATTCTAAATCTGTATCGATCTCTCTTGCATCAAGCTCCATATCATCTATGGTTTCTGATGAGATAACATCTCTGTTTGAAGAAATTTCATTTTGATTAAATGATTCTTTAGCAATTTTTGTGGTTGGGTCGTTAGTTTCTGTTGTTGATACAAAAGAGGTTCTTTTTACTTCTTCTGCTACATTTGGCATCGCTATAGCCCCTATACCAGATATAGGCAATCTTGGATTTGGAGGCGTAATAAATAACCTTTTACAAACACCTGTTTTTCTTACGGTGTTATCATTATCTTTTACAACATAGGTTACATTTGCATTAGTGTCTGCATTTCCACTAATTAATTCATAACCACTTGTCTTTTTTGTAAGCACTCTTGTTTGGATAACAGAAAGGTCAACTTCGCGTAGATCTATTTTTATTGGTATAGCACTATCGTCACTTATTTCACTCACATCGCCTATTCTGCGAGAACTGTTTACTTCTCTACTTTGGGTGCCTACAGATATTTGTGTTAGATGTCCAGCATATATTGGAGTCAATAATGCGAAAACAAAGAACACCCCTAATAAAATTTTAATTTTTGAGTTCATAAATTCTCTTTTCTCCTTTTTATTTTTCTTTTTTAATTTAAATTTTGTTTATTTAAATTAAATTTTTTTAAATTATTTTTTTGGTTTGTTTATTTATTTTTTTGTTTTGGTTTTAAAATTACCGTTTGATTGGTTTTTTGTTAATATTATTGTTCGGTCTTATGTTAATCAAACACATAAGATCTCTTAGTTGAACTGTTTTGTAAAATCAGATATTAAGCTTGTAAGGTCAATACTTAATATATACTATTGGGGGAAACCCTTTATAAACCTGTCGTGTTTGGTAATTTAACCTGTTCATTTATAAAAGTTAATGGCTATCTAAAGAGCCTATTTTTTTGTGTTTTAGCAGATAAATAATGGGGAAAAAAGAGTTGGTAGAAGAAAATAAAGAAAGAAAAAATAGTGCTATTGCTAACCTAAATTATTTCTGTGCCCTATAGATTTTCAGATTGAAATCTTTTGCCCTTATGTTTCCTATATCGTCTTGTGCTATAAATTTAATCTTGTATTTGTCACTATCTTCAAAAAGAGAAATATTAAAGTCACAAGTAAATTCTGCAAACCTAGAAACCATGGTTGGTGATTCGCTTATGTAACATGTAAACCAATTGTCAGATAATTTAACACTATCCAATGATGTCTGCACAATTAAATTTGAAGAACGGTCTATTCTACCACGTATTTGAAAATCAGCTTTCTTTTTTAAGGAAGTATACCTTTCATAGATCTTCAAATAAGGAGCAACAGTGTATTTGATATTTCCTTTTGTAACTCCACATCTTGCATTATCAAAAGAAACAACAACAGAGATGTTGCCATCTTGTAAACTTGACAAATCTATGTTTTTAATAGTTAGGCTATTGATGTTTGGCCTTATGTTGTCTTTTGTAATAGAGACAGATTGAGAAGGATAATCTTCATTTATAAACAACACATTTAATTCTTGGATAGTTACTTTTTTTTTGAACTTAAAAATGATTGAATAATCATTTTGATTAACATTATTAATTGGAACTAATTTGAACTTGACGATGTCTGAGACTTTACTACCAGAACTGCAAGGTCCAGAAGACGCCATAGATGTTGCATTTTTAGATAATGTGCCAGCATATATTGGAGCCAATAATGCAAATACAAAGAAAATACCAAATAATATTTTAATTTTTGAATTCATAATCTTTTTCCTTTTTTATTTTGTTTTAAACACATCTAATAATATAAAACATAACAAATATTTTGATATACTTGTAAGAGAAATACTTTATAAACCTGCCGAGTACGGAAGTTTTATCTTTCGTTTATAGAAGTTTATAAAGACTAAAAAAGTTTTTAAAAAAATAGAGAAAAAACCACAAGAAAATAAGATTGTTTCTTATTTCTTGTAGATTCTAACTAACTTTGTCTGCGCACAGATCTATCTGTTGATAGACAGATAGATATCTTCAGTTTTAATATTTCTTGTAGTATTATCTTCTGCGACAAATTTAATCATATATCTATCGCTATCATCAACAAGAGAAATATTAAAGTAACATATGAAATCTAAATAATTAGATACCATGTTTGGTGAATCATTTGGGTTGCTTGTATGGCATGAGAACCAATCAACATCAAAATCAACACCATTTAATAATGTCTGCACAGTTAAAGTTGCTGAGTCAGCAATTCTTCCACGTATGTAAAAATCTGTGTTCTTTCTTATTGTCTTTTTTTCAAAAATTTCCAATCTAGGAGCGACTGTGTTTTTTGTAGTTGTTGTTCGAACACCGCATCTATCATTAAATCCACATCTTAAATTATTATATGAAACTGTTACTGTAATTGGCCCATCTTGTAAATTGGACAAATCTAAATTTTCCATAGTTATGCTAGATTGGCTACCAGGTAATGAATTAATTTCATCTTCTTTCATATCGAACTGCTCGTATTCACCTGTTCCATCTGCAAAAAAAGCTCTTAAATGAGTGATTGGAGTAGTGTTTCCTTCTATGAAATGAACAGTAAATGAATAATTATCTTGATTTACATTACTTATTGGCTGTAGTTCTATATAATCAATTAGATTTGTATTATTATATGTCTCAGGAAATACATTTGGATTTATTAAGTGTGTTAATGGTCTTCCAGCATATATTGGAGTCAATAATGCGAAAACAAAGAAAACACCAAATAATATTTTCATTTTAGAATTCATAATCTTTTTCTCCTTTTTTAGTTTTTTTGTTTTTGTGTTAAATCTTGTTATATTAATATATAGTATATCTAATAAACAAAAATGTAACAACATAACTGAATAATACATTTGTTAGAGAAATACTTTATAAACCTGCCGAGTTAGGAAGCCTAACCAGCCCTTATATAAAAATAACATAGGCTCAACAAATATATTTTAATAGTTTTTTAACATAATAATTAACTATGAAATATAATATTGATCTGCACATACATTCGCCTTATGCTTCAGGAGTATCTAAAAACATGAGTATACCAATACTTGCAAAAGAAGCAAAGCTAAAAGGCCTAAATGTCTTGGGAACAGGAGATATCTTACATCCTGATTGGTTTAAGCATGTTAAAGAAAATCTAATATTAGAAAAAGATTGTTATATTTTTAAAAATGACAAAAAATCAGATAACAAAACATATTTTATATTAACAACAGAAGTTGAAACAACAGGAAGAGTGCATCATCTTTTGTTTTTTAGAGAACTTTCGCAAGTCTTAGAATTTAAAAAAGAAATTGAAAGATTTTCAAGCGACATGAGTGTTTATGGAGGGGGTAGGCCAAGACTTTCTATTACTCCAAGCACATTATTGGATATTTGCATTAAACATGATGTGCTGATTGGGCCAGCACATGCATTTACCCCATATTTTGGAATATACTCTGGAAGTGATTACCTAAAAGAAGCATATGGAGAAAACTACAAAGAAGTAAGATTTATTGAACTAGGGCTGTCTGCTGACAGTAATAGCGCAAATGTTATTCCTGAACTTAAAGATCTAAAATTTTTCTCATTTTCAGATGCACATTCTCCTAATAGCTATAGAATAGGAAGAGAATATGTTTGTGCAGAACTAGAAAAGCCAAACTTTGAATCTATTAAAAATCTATTATATAATCTAGGAAATAACAAAATATTGTTTAATGTGGGATATAACCCAAAAGAAGGAAAATATAATAGGACAGCTTGTAGAGATTGTAAGAAAATACATACTCTTAATGACGCAATAAAAAACAACTGGAGATGCCTAAAGTGCAGAGGCATATTAAAGAAAGGAGTAGAAGATAGAATTGTTGAGATAGCTAAACTTCAAGGAAATACAGAACTTAAACAAATAACAGAAAGGCCAGATTATAAATATTTAATCCCGCTTGCTCAGATTATTCAAATGAAGATTGGAAAAGGAGAACTTTATAATAAAAGAGTGCTGGAAAAATATGAAAAACTAATCACAAGACATACAGAAATAGAAATTGTCTTGGAACTGCCAGAAGAAAAGCTAAAAGAACTAGATGAAGATATAGCAAAACTTGTGATGGCTTTTAGAAAAGGATTGGTGGTGTTTAGGCCAGGCGGTGGTGGACACTATGGTGTGCCATTCATTTGCTTTACAGAAGAAGAAAGAAAAGCTAAAGAAGCAGAAATATTAAAAGAACAAAAAATACCGTATATTCAAAAAACACTATTTTGAACTGTGTATTCTTGGATTATAATCGCCTTTGCCATGATATTTTTTATTGATTGGTTCAGGCTTTAATATATCTTTTATTTGATTATATTCTTTTAGGAAATTTTCTACTTGTATCTCCATTTCTACAAACCTAAACATGCTTGGCTTTGGGTTGTTAATAAATTCTATCAACTTTGCTGATAATAACTTTTGGCGACCTTCTATAACATTTAATAATTTCAAAATAGGCTCGTTGCCACTTGCTATTTTTCTTAATGACTGAATGTTTTGTTTGCCATGTAGATAAACATCTGAGATTTTAGAGACATACCTTTCAGACTCTGGATAGCTTCTTTTTAGATGCTTTTTGAATTGTGATTCTAGTTTTATTATGTGGTTTTTCTTTTCTAAAAATGATCTTATTGGTTCAGATGTTGTTGTTTTTATATTGCCTCTAACTCTAGTTGTTTTTGGTTTAACTACTCTGTCTCCGGCAATGCTTGGTTCTTTAACAACCGGTTTCTTAACGATTGGTTTTTTAACAGCTGGTTTTTTTATAGTTGTTGCTCTTCTCATAACGCGCATAACAAATCACATTTGGCTATATAACATAATAAATAAAACAAAGCATTTAAAAAATATAAAGTTATGATTTCTTGCCATACATCTTTTCTGTTCTTTTATAGATCTTTTCTGTTTTCTTGTCTATGTCTTGAACAACAAGCTTAACTTTTTCTATATCTTTTGAGATGTCATTTTTATGTTGATAGATGCGAAGAGCAGAAATTCTTGAGAATTGTATGTCTAGTTTGTTGTATTTGTCTTCCATATCTTTTAATCTTTCGTTTGTGTCTGTTATTTGCTCTTTAAATTTAGTAACAACAAACCTGATCATAAATACAAATAACAAAATCAAAAGAATAGAATTGACAATTAAAACAAATAAAATTAATGTTGATTCCATAAGCTTTAACTTTTATATTTTATTAAAAAGAAACAACAAATAGTTTATAAATGGCTGTTGTTTTTAATCAAATCGCTTTTTTGGGCCTTTTGGCAATATTAGATTTTTTATTTTTTAGTTTGAATTGCTCATGAAGCCTTTTATCTAAAGAAACTAATTGCTCATTTGTACAGAAATCTTGTTTGCATTTTTGGCAAGATTGATAAGGCTCATTTTTGATTACGATTTTCCCAGCATAAAAATTAATGTCCCTGTATTTGGTTACTGTCTTGCCATTACAAAACGGGCATCTAACATCATTTTTCATATCACAGCCTTTTATTTATTAGTCCTTGTCAAAGAGCTGGTTAATAGATTTTTTAAAATGAATATTAAAGATTGCCTGTGCAAAGTAGTCGCTTATTGGGATAATCTCAAGCCAAGGGTGATTCTCTGCAAAATCATTTTCAAAATAAACAGCATCGGTTGCTATGATCTTTTCTAGAAGACCATTATCATAAAGCTCGTCCATTCTTTCAACAGCCTTATCGTTTAATAGACAAAGAGAACAAGCAAAATAAACCTTGTTTGCCCCTTTTTCTTTTAAGATCTTTACTGCATTATAGACTGTTCCGCCAGTATCTAGAATGTCATCAATTAAAAAAACATCTTTGTCTTTGACCTTGCCAATAACTTCCATTGTTTCTACTTGGTTAATCTTTGAATAGTCTCTTTCTTTGTAGATTGTGATTACCCCTACACCAAGCTTAGATGCAAGAATTGTTGCTCTTTTCATACCTCCGACATCAGGAGACGAAATCAAAAGATTGTTAAAAGGGATATTATCTAGTATGTATTTTTTAATGGCTTTGCGAGCATAAAGATTTTCAAGAATTGCATTCTGAAAAAAACCAGCAATTGCGGGATTGTGAATATCCAAAGAAATGATTGTTTTTGCACCTGCTAGCTCCAGCTCTCTAGAGACAAGCCTTGCTGTTAGACATTCTCTGCCCCAAATCTTGTCTTGACGAGCATAAGGAAAAACAGGTATTACTACTGTTATATTTTTTGCACTAGCAACCCTTGCTGCATCAATTAATGTTGTTAATGCCCTGATATTATCATCAACAGACATGCCGTATCTATTGTTAGAAACATCTTGGATAATAAAAACATTGCTTCCTCTTATTGACTCTAGAATATTAGATTTAATTTCTGTATTTGCAAACCTGATCTCTTGAACAGGAGTTAAATTAATTTCTGGCTCGTTATTCTCAGAAAGCAGTTCATTAAGACACTTTAAAACACTCTTTGCGAAATGCTCACCAGACCTACAAGAAAGTAATTTTATATCATGCATATATTTTCACGGATTTTTATTTTTTTAACCAGTAATTACAACTTTGGGTTTTAAGCTAAATGCCTTTTTACAAAGACCAGCATCAACCACTGAATCAACAACCTCTTTTGAGGACTTATAAGCAGCTGGCTGCTCTTCTCTTAAAACATTCTCTGAATGTCCAGAAAGATAAATTCCTTTTTTTAAGAGCTTTTGCTTTAGATCTTTTGCAGAGATTTTAGACTTTGCTTTATCTCTAGACATTACTCTCCCACAGCCGTGAGGGAGAGTAGAAAATGTCTCTTTTTTCATTTTTTCTTTTGGTAATAAAACATAAGTATCATCTAACATTGAGCCTGGCAAAATCACAGGAGTGCCACTCTCTAAAAACTCTGAATGATCAGATAATCTTTCAGAGATTATCCCCCTTATTGCGCCTTTTCTAGTAACTAAATACCTTTTCTTGTCGCGAGTTTCTATTTTTGCAAAATTATGTGAGCAATCATAAAGGAGACGGGCGTTGATGGCACCTTGTCCAAGATTTAGTGCTTTTTCTAAAGCATCTATTATTCTTTTAGAAAGAACAGCTCTGTTTACAAAAGCGTAGTTTGCAGCTGCGCACATTGTCTTGTAATAATGAGAGCCATCTTTTGAATTTAAATATAAATATTCGATTGGATCTTTGTGCTTGCATTTTTTTGTAAACTCATCAGCAACTTGATAACCAAGCCCTCTTGAGCCTGTATGAAGCATAACAAGAATTTGATCTTTCTCTATCTTGTGCCTTTTACAAAAAAACTTATCAAAGATCTTGTCAACAACCAACAGATCAATAAAATGATTGCCTTGCCCAAGTGTTCCAAGCTGAGTCAGGCCTTTTTCTATTGCTGTCTTTGATAGATATTTTGGGCTAGCATCACGAAAACAGCCTTGTCTATCAACATATAGCTTATCAAACTTATTTGCATAGCTGTTTTTTACTGCCCATTCCAGACCTTGATAACAAATCTCTTTTAAATCCTGTTTTGTTATCTTTATTCCGTCTTTTGAAAGGCCAATAGGTAACTTCTCAAAGGCCTTTACTATTTCTTTGTATTGCTTTTCAGAAATATCTTTTGATTTGAGATTTGTCCTAATAAGACGAACACCACAATTTATGTCTGTCCCTATTGCTTTTGGACTGATTATTGGATCATTGTCAGCATCAACTACAAAACAAGAACCAACGGGCACACCATGACCAACATGAAGATCAGGAAAGCCATATACATAGCCGAAAATTCCTGGTAATTTAGAAATAGAATAAAGTTGTTCTATACAAGATTTATCCAGTTTAGAAAATAGAGCTTTACTAGAAATAATTTTTACTTTGTTGTTTTCATCAACAAAAATATTTTTTTTTGTTTGTTTAAACATTTTATTGCAAATTTTAAATTTTTTAAAAAAATCTAAAGATAAATAGATTTGCAAGTTTACTAATTGTGATGCTATCAAAAAGATATTTAGTTTTTAAGCTCAATACCTATTTGTAGATCTGCAGGGACATCAACTCTCATTATTCTTCTAAGAATCTTGTCATCTGCCTTAATATCAATTATTCGCTTATGGATTCGTAACTGATATTTTTCATAAGTTTCTGTTCCACCAGCAGAAACGCCTCTTCTTACTGGCACAACTAACTTCTTAGTCTTCAAAGGGATTATGCCTGTGTGCTTTACTCCGCTCTTTGAAGCTACATCTATAATTTCCTTGCAAAATTCTGTAACTTTCTTGTAATCAGTTCCTGTGACTATTACTCTTGCTGTTTGCATTTTATCACTTGTGTTTTTTTAGAAAAAATATTAAAAGAAAAGCAAATTTATTGCTTTTTCTTTATTTCTTGTATTACTCCTGCTGCAACGGTCTTGCCCATGTCTCTGATAGCAAATCTGCCAAGTTGTGGGAAGTCTTTGTAGGTCTCACAAGCTAGTGGCTGTAATGGCTTGATTCTTACAATTGCAGCATCTCCTGTCTTTAAGAACTTTGGAGCTTCTTCAACTGTTGGAGCAACCTTTTTTACTAACTCAACAATTGCACAAGACATTTGTGCGGTGTGTATGTGGAATACTGGAGTATAACCTGCTGTGATTGCTGTTGGGTGGTTTAGAACAATTATTTGAGCAGTAAATTCTACAGCAACTGTTGGTGGGTTATTCTCTGGTCCAACAACAGAACCTCTCTTAATTGCTCCTTTATCAACATTTTTGATATTGAAACCGATGTTGTCTCCAGGTAATGCTTCAGGTAATTGTTCGTGGTGTGCTTCAACACTTTTTACTTGTGTTGCAATTCCTTCTGGCATTATTATGACCTTGTCATTAGGTCTAAGTACTCCTGTTTCAACTCTACCAACAGGAACCATACCAACACCTTTAATTGAATAAACATCTTGTATTGGAAGTCTTAATGGTTTCCCAGTTAATACTTCTGGTGCCTTGAAATTATTCATAGCATCAAATAAACAAGGACCCTTATACCAAGGCATCTTCTCTGATGCTTTGATTATGTTTTCTCCGTGCCATGCAGAGATTGGTACGACTACATATTGGTCTTCTTTAAACTTACCTTTGAAAAGAGTATCTATATCTGCTTTAACTTTATTAAAGCCCTCTTCACTGTAATTAACATCGTCCATCTTATTTACTGCAACAATTATTTGCTTAATACCCATTACTTGAGCAAGGAATGCGTGCTCTTTAGTTTGAGACATTACTCCATCTTTTGAAGCAACGACTAAAACAGCAGCATCAGATTGAGCAGTACCAGTAATCATGTTCTTGACATAGTCTTGGTGGCCAGGAGCATCAATTACTGTGAAACTATATTTATCAGATTCTAATTTTTTATAGTTAACATCAATTGTAATTCCTCTATCTCTTTCTTCTTTAGTTACATCCATCATGTATGCGAAAGCAAAGGTTCCTTTTCCTTTTTCTTCAGCTAATGCTTGTAACTTTCTATAATCTTGGTCACTTAAGTTTTTTGTGTCGAACATCAAACGACCAACTGTTGTTGATTTACCGTGATCAATGTGACCAATAAAAACAACATTGATTTTTGGTTTTGGTGAAGCCATATATATTCCTCCTTGTTTTTTACAGATTTTCTTTAAAAATTATAATCAAAATCTATTGCAATTTAAAGGTCTTTGTATGCAATTGACTTTATTAAATTATATATAATATAGAAGGTAAAACTTTATAAATGGATAATCTGCTATATTCCAAACTTTATTTTGAGATTTTATTTGAATAACATAAAAATCATAATCTATATAAAATAAATTACCCTTAAATTATATATTATTTGCAATAAAAGAAGATCAGAAAAATGGAAATTGAATTAATTCAGATAATATTGATTATTTGTATTGCTATAGTGTTTGGGGTAATTTTTGCCTTTATTAATTTTAAGAGAAAAATCACAAGGCCAGTAACTAAAGAACAAAATTCTTGGCAAAAAATAGAAGCACTAAACGATCAAAAAAAAGAGCTACTTAAAAAAAAAGAAGAGCTGTCTTACAAGTATAGTGCAAGAAGCATTAGTGATGATGTATATTCTAGCGATTTGAAAAATATTACATCTGAGCTTTCAAAAATAGATAATGAAATAAATAATGAAGTTTCTAAATTAACAGAGCTACAAAAAACGCAGGACAATAATAGTGATCAAAAATCTCAAAATATAAAGCTTAAAGGCGAGCTTAACGAAATCAAACTAGAAAGAGATAATCTGAAAAATAGAACAAACGAACTTGAAGAAATTATAAAAAATATTTCTGGAACAAAAAACCTTTCGCCATCTATTAAGGACAATTTTCAAAATAAATATTATGAACAAATTTTAGACAAATATAAAGAACTGATTAATAAGCAAGAACAAAAAACAATAGCCCAAATAAAAGAAACAGTTAACCCAAATGATTTGACAATAAAAAGCATAATCTCAAAACACAAGCCAGTAGGGTATGAATATAACAAGGACTATTTAGAAACACTTAGAAAGATTTATTCGTTTTTAGATGCAGAGATTGAAGTTGTAAAAACAGATGTTAAGGTATTATATTGGCTTGATGCAACAGAGATTTTAAAAAACAAAATTGCAGATGAACAAGATATTTCTTCTCTTTTGTGTTCTGCAATGCAAGGGTTAAATGATCAAGAGGCGCAAGTTTATGTTGTGCTTTTAGAGGATGATAACACCCATGCCTTTGTCAAGACAAAATATAAAAACCAATATTTTATATTCGATTTAGCACAAAAAGGGCCATTTGAGATGTTTACAAATACTGATGAAAAGAAACTATTAGACGATTACAAGTATAATGGTTTAAAAATTAAAAAAATAATATATCGCTATAATCAAAATAGCTACATAGATACAGAATAAGAAGAACATGAAAAAACTAGAAGTAACAAGCACAGCTTTTTTTTATATAATTAAAGAACTACAAGAAGAAATTTTAGGCGGGTATATTAATAACCTTCAACTTGTTAATCATGAAGACAATAATCTGATTAAAATAAAGATACATAAGAAAAAAACAAAAGAACTGATTGTGTCCCCAAACATCTTGTTTTTAACAGAACTTGCCTATCCTGTTAATCCAGAAAGTGGAGGGCTTATTAAGTTTCTTAAAAAGAAACTATATAATCAGAAGATACAAGAAATTAAACAAGACAAAAACAACAGAGTTGTATATTTCAAATTAGATGATTATTATCTTGTCTTTGAGTTTTTTAGTAATTCTAACATCATACTTACTGATTTGGATTTTAAAGTAATAACATCCAAACAAAAAGAAGAATGGAAAGATAGGATTATTAAGAAATATGAAATATATTCTTTTCCTCAAGGAAAAGAAATTGTTAAAAAAACAGAAAAAGAACTGCTTGATGAAATAAAAGATAAAGACCTTAAAGCAACAATAAGCTATTTTGTAAAAGAATATAACATCTACCCTGGTTATATAAACAAAGAAAAAACACAAGAAGAAATTGTTAAAAAAATAAAAGAAATATATGATTGTGAAACGCCAGCCTTGGTTCTTGAAAAAGGAAGAAACGAAGATGAGATTTTGGTTTTAGTGGCTATTGGAAAAGAAAAACAAGAGCCTTTTGATTTTTTAAAAATCATCTCAGAGACCTTAGCAGAAAAGCTTAAAACAGAAGAAACAGTCACTGAGAAAAAAAGCAAAAACAAAAATGTTTCTATTCTTGAAAGCCAAATAAAGACAAGAAAAGAATATGAAAAGATAGCTAATGACTTGCAAAAAGAAGGCGAAAAGATATATGAGTATTTTCAAATAATTGAAAATATAAATGAACAAATAAGACTAGCAAGAAACAAAAAGATAACACCAGATGAGATTATAAAAAAATTAAACGAGTACTTCTCAAAAAACCAAAAAGAACTTAGTATCAAAAGCATTGATACAAAAGAGAGAAGCTATGTTCTTGAAATAAAAGAACAGTCTGAAAGTTAAGAAAAAATTAACAATTAAAGAAAGAGAAAGAAAGAACTTTAATTAAAAGTTCCATCGTCTTTTGTTAATAGTATTTTTTCATCAATTACAAAAACATCAGAAACTGCAATTACACTTCTATAAGGTATCTCTAGAAGATTGCCTTGAACATCTAATTGCTTAACTACTTTTGAAGAAGGATCGATTTCAACTAATAAAGCCTCTATCTCTCCAGATACTTCGTTAACCATTAAATCGACAAGTCTTCCGATATTGTCTCCTCTATTTGTTATTAATTTCTTTGTTGCAAGTTGTCTTGCTATTGCGTATTTGTACATGTTTTTTAACCTCTCTTTTATTATTATCTTATAAAAATATTATATATTTCAATTTATATTGTTAGGCGATTAATATATATATGTTTCGATTTATATTGGTTTACTAAAAAGTTTAAAAAAGTTTGGAAAATTAACCGTTCTAAATTATCACTTGCCCGTTTTGAATAAAAAAATGCTTTTTTGAAAGAACTGTTATTACTTTGCCACTTCTGTTCTTGAAGCTTATTGTTTGCTTAGTTTTGTCTACTGCTATGACCTCACCAATCCACACACCATATTTTGAAACAACTGGCAGGCCAACCAATAATTCTGTTATATCTTTTGTGATATCAAATACACTTGTTATTTTGTATAATACAAATAGGAATATAAACGAGATGAAAATTACTGTAATCAACATACGCATGCTTGCCTCTCCAAGAACAAATTGCATTGCTAAATCTAATAAACCCAAAAATACAAATGTAGATATAATACCAAATATTGCACGACCGAGCTTGTATAATGCTCGAGAATAAAATAAATCAATAATATTTCCAACAATATAAGAAACAATACAAAATACCAAATACAAAAGTATTGCTCTCAAAACATAAATTATTCTTTGCCAAAGAACAAAAGAATCGTTAGCTAAAAAAAGGTTAACCCCTGTAATCCCTGCATATATCAAGAAAAAAACACTAGCAACATAAAATGGAAAACTAATCTTTGTGATTGAAAATTTAGATAAAACAGAATTGACTAATTTGGCAATCTTTGATTCTAAATGGAACCCTTTGACTAAGAAAACAACCCCTAATACTAATGCAATAATTTGAAATGCATAGGCTTTAAAAAAGAAAAACAATAGCAAAATAATAGCAGGGATACCAAATATAATTCTTGAAAAAGCAGGATCTTTTATTGCTTTCTTAATTGTATAATATGTGCTTTCTATTGCTTGGGATTGCCTAACAATAACTACCTCTTTAGAAATTATTGGACCAAAGTTTTGAACTATTGGTATTACCTGTTCATCTTCAGCACCATCAGTTATTAGAACAAAAGCACTTGCTGGAAAATCTTCTAAAACCTGCTTTAATTGCAAAGCAATACTTTTATCTGCAAAAAACAAATTCTCTTTAGAGTGCCCAGTAATTGTTGCAACCTCAACAACATAATCTTTTTTAAGTTCAGAATATTTTTTTAAAACCGCAAAAATTGCATTTGCATCTGATTCTTCAGGGTCTTTAAGTAACAGATCTGTCGCTACCTTTAGATTATTTTCATAACCAACAATTGGCCCAGAAACGCCTATTTTCTTGCCAATGTCATTATCTCTATCAACTGTAAGTATAAGTATATGTTCTTGTGCTGGTTGCACTTTTGGCTCAACTGCCATCGCTACTTCTTCAGGTTTAGCTTTTTTTCTTGTTTCTTTTGCCAAAGACGTTACCTCTTATTAATTTTTACAAGGTAAAAGATTAATAAATGTTCTATCTATAATTTATATAGGATTTTATAGATAAAAGTATTTAAAAGAATATCTAAATCAGAAAAAGCAAACTGTGAAAAAATGGAAGAACAAAAACTAAAAAACATTTTTTTTGGAATAATAATTTTTGGGATTTTATTAGTTGGCACCATATTTTTCATAATGGACGAACAGCTAAAACAAATTGTTTTGATTGTACTGATAATTGTTGCTTTTATATATTTGTTATTTAGTGCAAATGTTATACTGAGATTAAAAGATTATGAAAGAGCAGTGATTTTCAGGTTTGGAAGAGTAAATAGAGTTGGAGGGCCTGGCTGGACTATTATTTTGCCATTTGTTGAAAAGTATTCTTATGTTACTTTAAGAACACAGGTTGTTGATGTGCCTGTCCAACAAATAATTACAAAAGACAACATTAAAGTCACAATAGATGCTATTCTTTTTTTGTCTATAGAAAACACAAAAGAAAGCATTATCAATTCTGTTGTAAAAGTTGAAGACTATAAAAAAGCAGCCTCCTATTTTGTAATTGCAATGTTAAGAGACATACTTGGGGAATTTGTCTTAACAGACGTTATATCTAATACGGAAAGTATAAACAAAAAAATAACCGAAGAAATAAAAAACGTTGCAAAAGAATGGGGGATAAAAGTTAACTCTGTTGAAATAAAAGACCTACAAATACCTGATGAGATTGTAGAATCTATGCACAAGCAAAAGGCAGCTGTTCAAAAGAAGCTTGCAATATTTGAAGAAGCAGAATCTGAGAAAGCAAAGATTAATGCAATAAGAGAAGCAACAGAGGGCCTTTCAGACAAAACAATATTATACTATTATATTAAGGCACTTGAAAAGGTTGGAGAAGGACAATCATCAAAGATTATCTTTCCAATGGAACTTACAAGCCTTTTACAAAACATCTCAGAAAAGATCAACTCTGGAAATCCCAAGATAAACGCAAAAGAAAGAAAAGAACTTACAGAATATTTGCCAGTAATACAAAGTTACTTAGAAAAGAATGAAAAGAAAAAAAGAAAATAATTATTTCTTTTTTATTTTTGACTTTGGTGGAAATGCCTTAAGAAAAGCATTTTCAAAATCTTCTAGTTTTTTGAAATTTGTTGCTAGCTTTTTATTTGCAATATCTACAATTAGCTTTAGATATTCTTCTGAGATAAGTTGTTTATTATTAATTTTTATGAGAGTAGACATAAACACAGTGTGGGTCACTTCACAAGTAAAGCGCCCTTCTTTTGCACTGATTATGCCTGCTTTTTTAAGCCCTTGCTCTCTACAAAAATCTAAAATTTCTTTGGCCTTATTATAATCTTTTGTTGCAAAATGGAAAATAAAGGGCTCGATTTTTAACCAAAGATAACCAGTATTAAAATTATCTATGTCTCTTTTTATTTCCTCAAAAGTCACAAGCCTATGATAGCGATTAACAAACCCAGAAACCTTTTTGTTCTCGTCTTCATCTCCGCCAAGAAGCAGTAATCTGCCTGAACAGCTACTAGAAGTGTAAATGTCTGGTATTTCAGTAACCTTTAAAAGGAAAGGAATAACAAGAGAATCAACTAGATCTTTTGATATTGCATCTTTAAGTGTTTGAGTGTGGTGCTTTTTTAACATAGCAAATCTGGAATCAATTAGTTGTTTATTCATGCTTAATCGCCTAGGGTAAATTTTGATTAGATTTATAAATAATTTAGTATATATAATATATAGCAATAATAATATATTTGTTGCATTTTAAAATGTGAAAAATTATGTTTAACAAAAAAATCATTTTTATAATATCTTTATTGTTTATTTTGCCAAGCATTCATGCTATACAAATGCTTGAGCCAATAATGACGGACATTTCTCCTAATAAAGCAATAGAGCTTGGAACTGTTGCACCGGGGGAATATTTCATGATCAGTTTTTTCTTAGGGGTTGATGAGAAATATGATTTAATTACCACTGATAATTATGGCTCAAACTTTTTGTTCTTTGAAAACACACAAAAGACAAAGGAAAGCATATTTACTATTGTAAAAATTAAAGAAAACATCACAGGGGAACAACAAGTTAAAATTATTTTAAAAAATACAGAAACAGGAAAGACAGAAAGTACATATATCAAAATGACTGTTGCAACAAATGTAATTTCTTCTTTTGTTTTGCCATATGAAAAAGAAACAAAGTTTGGCGCAAGAAAAGACATAACAATCAAAGTAATAAACAAATCAATAACCACAAAAAAAATCACAATATCTTCTAATCTTCCAATAACTTGGTTTGATTCTAAAGATTCAGATATAAAAAAAGAAGTAACTGTTGTTTTACAGCCAAGCGATTCCATAGATGTTAATTATTCATTTATACCTAAAACAATTGGTGACAAAGAAATACAATTGTTCATTTATACTGATGCAGTTCCACAAACAGGCATTATACAAACAACAACCTTTTTTAAGAAAGTGTTATTTGAAAGAAATGAAGAAACAATAAATTTGTTTATTAAAAAAGACTTGGCTGCCTTATATGCAGCAAACCTTTATAATTTTCCAACCTTTGCATTAAGTGCAATACCTGCATATTTTTTTAATAATATAATTAGAATTGTTTCTGAATAATTCTCTTTTTTAAAAAAGGAGATTTAAAAAAACATGGACGAATTATATAAGAAAAGATTATCTAGTTATTTTAAAAAATGTGTTTCGTCTAAATTTACTAAACAGCAATTTGAAGCAAAGAAAGTTTTGTTTGCAAAAAAATATGGGCTTAAAAAAATCCCTTTAACTTCTGATGTTTTTTTAGCGCTTGGAATTGATAAGCCACCTGAATTTCTAATAACAAAGCCAGGAAGAACACAGTCAGGAGTGACTATTGTTGCAATCATGACAAGGCCCGGAGAGTGCCCAGGAAAATGCATATATTGTCCGACCTGGAAAAATGCACCTAAAAGCTATACTGGCTTTGAGCCAGCAAGCCTTAGGGCAAAACGAAATAATTTTGAGGCAAGAGCACAGATAAAAGACAGATTAAAACAATTAAAATCTACTGGACACCCAATTAATAAAATAGAACTGATAATAATGGGCGGGACGTTCCCTGCAACACCAAAAAAATACCAAGACTATTTTGTAAAATCAATTTTTCAAGAAATCACATCTTCAAAAGATACAGAACTTGACTTAAACAAACTTAAAAAAAAAGCAATGAGCTCCAAGAACAGAATTGTTGGGATTACCTTTGAGACAAGACCTGATTTTTGTGATAAAAAAACAATCAAGAGATTGCTAGATTATGGGGGTACCAGAGTTGAGCTCGGGGCACAGATAATAGATGATAAGGTTTTAGATTTTGTAAATAGAGGGCATAAGGTAAAAGAAATAATCAAAGCAACTAAGGAACTAAAAGATGCTGGATTTAAAGTGTTGTATCATGTTATGCTTGGGCTTCCTGGTAGTGATTATAAAAAAGACCTAGAGTGCTTTAAAGAAATATTTACTAACCCTGATTTTAAACCAGACATGATAAAGATCTATCCCTGCCTAGTAATTGGAGGAACTAAACTAGAGAAAATGTATTACTCAGGAGAATATAAGGCACTAGAACTTGAAAAAACTGTTAAGCTAATTGCAGACATTAAAGAGATTGTGCCTAAGTGGGTTAGAATAATGAGAATACAAAGAGACATACCTGCAACAAAAATAATCGCAGGTATTAAGAAAAGCAATCTTAGACAACTTGTAGAAGAAGAATTAAAAAGACGCAAGAAAGAATGTAATTGTATTAGATGCAAAGAACCAAAAGGGCAACTTAAAAATACAAAAGGATATGTTATAAAGAAAGAAGAATATTTTGCATCAAGTGGAAAAGAAATATTTCTGTATGCTGAAAAAAACAAATATTTGCTTGGGTTTATAAGGCTAAGATATCCTAATAACCCGTACATTAAACAAATAACTAAAAAAACAGCAATAGTTAGAGAATTACATGTTTATGGTCAAACAACAGCATTTGATGAACAAAACATACAACATAGAGGGATAGGAAAAAAACTATTAAAAGAAGCAGAAAATTTAGCAAAAAAAGATGGCTATAACAAGATAGTAATAATTAGTGGAGTGGGGGTTAGAGAATATTATAAAAAACAAGGATATTTTCTATCAGAACCTTATATGATTAAAAACATTTAAGACAATGATTATTTATGAGTGATAATAAAAACAACTTAATTAAAATGTTTACTGAAGAGCCTAAACTATTAGATGTTGTAAACTCCAAAGAACACATGGCTATTTTGAATATTTTAGAACAAAATAGTGCTGATTTTCTTAACCTAAAAAAGGATATATTGAAATACATATATATTAAAAAAGATATTATATTATATAATATATTAGAATCCCTTATTCAAAAGGAATTAATCAAAAAAATAGGGGTAAATGAGAACAAAGTTTATTACATTACAGAAAAAGGCAAAAAATTCATTAATTTGTACAAAGACACAAAAAAAGAATTTGAAATATGATAAAAAGGTGATTTTAAATGAAGGCTTTTTTGGGAATATTAAGTACTGGAAAGGGTACTTGGGGACAAGTTGCACATATCATAGATAATGTAGATTATGACAAGGTTTATTTAATATCTAACGAATGGGCACAAGATAAATTTAATTGTACTAAACCAATAAACTGGATAATAATTGATCCAAGAAAAGGATTTAGTGAGATAATGGCAGACTTGGAAAAACAAATACCAACAGACACTAAAGAGCTTGATTTAAATATACATTCTGGAAGCGGAAAAGAGCATAGTGTTGTTCTAGCATTACTTTTACAGAAGAAAATAAAGTTTCAAATAATAACAATAAATGCTCAAGGAATAGTAAAATACTAATTCCTTTTGTGTTTTTGCTTTTTTTCTTGGTGTTTTTATAGATTTTACAAAAATATCAGACTGCTGAATTTATATTGTACTTAATTTCTTAATTCATCTATGCGATGGGTTGTTTTCATATCTGTATTGTTTCTTGTATTGCTTAGTGGCTGTTTGGATGTAATTACTACAAGACAAAAACAACTTTGTTTGTCCTCTACAGATTTTTCTAAAACTAGCATTCCGGATTGTAACGGCTTTTCTACTTGTTTTAAGAGAATAGATGGAGCTGGACTAATTGTTAATAACACTGTGCCTTTTGAAACCAAAAACAAGATTTTAACATATAAGAATAACATAGCAAGCAGTGTTTATTATTTTAACAAAGCAGAAAAAGAAATACAAAAGATATATGCATATTGCTCTGGTCAAAACGATTTAAAAATTATCAAAAATATTAATGATTTGATGTTTTATATTTCTAGGGTATTTAGTTATCAAGATTTGGCATGGCAGAAAAGCATAGAAATTTTAAAGGACTATGCAATATTTCTTAAATCGCAAGGTGTTGAAGAAATCTCAGAAGAAGAAATTTACGGTTCTTTTGTTTTGATTAATCAAAATATTAATGAGCTAAGAGACGAAACTATAAATGATAAAACATATATTGGCATATTAAAAAAAGAAGCATCAGCTGCAAGAGAACTGGCTAGCAATTTTGGGTTTTTGAAAAGTTACATGACTAGCATTAATTATGTGGATGTTTATGCTTATTATTCAGAATATGTAGATAACCCAGAACAAGAATTAAAGATACCTGTTATATCTAAATCAAGCAATTTTGTTTTTTCTAGGCTATCCACTATCGAGAACTTTCAAAGAATAAATACAAATCTTAAAAGAACAGACAATTATAATCTTTATATATTATTTGACAAACATATTGGTACACAAGACTCGTTGTTTAGGAGATTTATAATACTTAATAACAAAATAAACAATGATCTGAAATTGGCATTAGATAGAATCGAGATGCTAGAAAAAGAAATAGAAAACAACCAATTAATTTTAGAGGGGACTAAAATTGAAGAATATAAAAAAAATAAACAAAATTATGATTCTGGGAAAATTGGGTTTGGATATTATCTTTCTTATCTAAAAGAACTTAAATTAGAGATTGAACAACAACTAAAAAATCACGAAGAAAACACACAAATAGAAAATGAGAAAATCTCTGATTGTAAGGCTTTTATTAAATCAATCAATGACTACAATAATTTGTATTTTAAGAATTTGATTTTGGATTTTGAAGAAGAGACTAACTACACTACAAAAATTGCAATTTGTGAAAAACTAAAAAAAGCACTTGATCAAGGCGATTGTTTTTTAAATCTAGAAAAACTTATGGTTGCAGGGGTTGTTAGCGATATTAATGTGTATACGCATGAAGAGTGTGTTGATTTAGTTAATCAAATTAATTATAATGTAGGATATACAGAAGAACTTGAGTTGTTTTGGAACATCTATTATGACTGCAGGAATATATTAGAAGAAATAGAGAAATTTAATTTAGATTTTGAAATACAAATTGATGTTGCGAAATTAAAGAATAAATTAAAAGAGTATAAGAATAAAAATAATTATGAGATATATTTAGAAATTGAAGAAAATTTAAATGAAATAAATGCACTAAATACAGAAATTAAAGAATTGTTTTTGGAAGTCATAAAATCCGAAATAATTGATAGTAAGGAAATATATTACAAAAAAGGGGTTTATTATTTAAAACTTGTAAACTCATCAAATATCACGCTTTCTGATTTTTGTATAGATATTAGTGCCCTAGAATTAAGTGGCGCATCATCTTTAACTAAAAACATGAAAATAAATCAAAAGACAGTTTGCTTTGATGAGTTGTATAGTGGCACAAATATTTTTGAGATAGATTATGAAAATAAGAAAAACATAACTACCCGTATAATCAAATTAGACATAGAAAAAACATTATTTGAAACGATTGTGAAAAATACAACTACTGGCATAAAAGACACGTTATTTCTTGGACAGACAGAAGTCGTGGATCCTGCAACTTATATATTAAATGAAAATGGAGAAATAGAATATACTACTCAAAAAGAGAACAAAATTTTGTATTACTTGCGTATTTTTCAAAAGAACGATATTGATGTGAATATTGAGCAATATGGGGCTAAAGACTTTGTTGTGTTTGAAAAATATAACTTAAAGAACACACATTCAGAAAAGGTTTGTGGAACGCTTTCTTTTGCTGAATGTAAAAGTGGGCTTGCAAAATTAATTATTAATGGTGTGAATATAGAGATCGATTTTTATGCCAATATTGGTAAAATTAGTGCACCTTCTTGTTTTGAAAGGCTTGAAACAAAAAGCATAGAAGCTTATTGTGCAACCGATATTGATGAGCTTTTTGAAAAAACAAAAGATTTGATTATAAAAATGAACGCACTTATGAATAGCGAGTTTGAAGAGGTATCTAAAGAAAGTATTAGTGCCTTTAAAACGACATATGAAAAATACAAATCAAAAGATTCTTTTAGTTATGATGAAATAATGCAAATATTGAAATACTCATCAAAAATCGCAGAGCTTGAAAAAAGTCAAAATCTAAAAAGCGAATATTTAGAAAACACAAAAAGATTGCTTGCAGAAATTAGTAGTGTAAATGTAGGCGGAGAATACGATTCAGAGATTCAAAAAATTGAAAAATTGTTTTTTACACACCCAAAAACAGCATATTCTTTAGCAAAAAAGCTACTTGAAGATATTGCAAAATCCAATAATTTATTAATAGAACTTAAAGAAAACAATTACGAAAACAAAATAAACAATCTAAAAGATCTTGCAAAAACACATGGCATTTTTGATTTAGAATTACAAGAAAAATTTTTAGAATTAGAAAAAGCACCAGCTAACGATACTGCAATTACAGAATTAGAAAAATGTATAAATGAAAAAATAACTAAGAAAACTAAAGAAAATTTAGAGTGGTTTGATTATTTTAAGAATTTTGATAAAACAGATTTTTCGGAAAAATTACAAGAAGTTGAATGGTATTATTCTAATATAGAAATTAAAGATCTTTATTCTGTTAAATATTATCCTGCTGTTACTATTGATGATGTTGTAAGGATAAAGAAAAAGCTTGCATTTTTAGATACTGTAAAATATAAAGAAGAATCTACAAATATTTTGTATGGATACGGAACTAAAAAAAATGAAGATATTTTGAATTCGATAAATGTTACAACAATAGAAAGATTAATGGATTTAAATAAAGAAATAGATCTAATAAATAGAGGAATCGCTCAAATAAAAAAGGATTCTAATTCTGCTCTAAATGATGTTTTGAAATCCAAGGCGCTTTCAAAAAATAAAGAAGTCATAGCAAACATAAAAAAAGACTACGAAAATAAAAATTATCTAAAAGTAATTTTTGATTCTAGGGTACTTTTAACAAAACAACCAAAAAACAACAGCACAAATTATAGTTCTTTGCTGATTTTAGGGGTTATGGGGGCTATTTTGCTTATTTTTATAGTTAATAAAAAGCAACCTAAAAAGCTTAGCAAAGAGGAAAAGAAACAAAAGATATTAAGGCATTATTGATTCTTTGCGTTTTCTTCAAAGGTAAGATATTTAAATAAAATGCATAATATATTATATACTCAATTTAATGTGACTTACTATGTTTAAAAAAATAATGATATTAGGTATTTTGATGACTGCAATAGTTGCAGGAGTGGTTAGGGCAGATACACTTGAAGAAATGAGTTTTGCTTCATTAAATTATGATAACTTCAGTGTGCCAAGAGATAAAGAACTATGTAATACTTATTATTTTGATAAATTAAAACAAACAAACGACAGTGATCTGTATCTTAATCTAATTATTGAAAACTACATACCTGTTAAAGAAAAGCTAAGTATTTCTGTTTATCTAAATGATGTGTTTGAAACAAAAATAGAAAATTCACATATATTAAAAGAAAACAGAATAAAATTTAAAGGCAGAATGAAAGAAAAAAACAATGTAAAGGTTTGTTTGTCAAACAATGTATTGCCTGTTGTAATTATTTCAAACAACAGTATATTAGGCAGTTATATTGTTGGAGAAATAACACCTGAAGATTTCTATATAAAAGTATTATCTACTCAAACATATAGTAATACATTACTACCAATAGAGATTTATGCAGAAAATAACAGTCCAAAAGAGGTTGCAGTAAGTATTAATTATGCAAGTAAAGAGTTTTTGAGATTATCTAATTTAGAAACAGTTTCTGGAGAAACATCTTATACAGGCGTAATATATCCTGGAGAAACAAAAATACTAAAATATTATTTAAAGACAAATAAAAATATTAGTTTTGGAACACCACAAGCAAATTTAACATACACTAATGATTTTGGAGAGACAAAAACAATTTATGCAAAACAGAAAGTTATACAGATGAGAGAAAGATTAGATAAGATAGAAGTGTATGTTGATTTAGCAAGAAATGTAAATGTTAATGAAGAACAAGACGGAAAGATAATTATTAGAAACGTATCAGAAGATGAACTAAAAAATCTAACCATAGAAACTAGCTTTGATAACAAAGTAATTTTATCTGAAAGACAAATATCAGTTCTTAAGAAATATGAAGTTAAAGAAATACCATTTAAAACAACTATTGATTCAGTAGGTAATCATGTGTTTAATGTAACTGTGTATTATAATATTGGAGATGTAGAAAACGGGATATCTGCAGAAACTACAAACATTACAGCAGGTGTAAAAACAGATAATCTAAAGGAGATTATTGGAGTGTTTTTATTTATAACAATAATTGTTTATATCTGGATTGTGAGATTTTAGATATTAAACCCTTTTAAACATTTTTTCTAATTCTTTTCTATTTAGTAAAAGGTATGTTGGTCTTCCATGAGCGCAAATGCCTTTGTCTTTACATTGATCTAATCTTTCAATAAGTTGATATATTTTAGAGATTGATAATTGCTCATTTGCTTTTATAGATTCTTTACAGGATTTTAATTTCAAGATCTTTTCTTTTATTCTGGACAAATCAAAATTTTTTGTATCTTCAATTTCATTTAAGATATTTAAAAAAAAGGTGTGGTCGAAATAATGCTCTAAAAATTCAGGAATGGTAGTAAGAATAAAGGTGTTATCTTTTGACTCTATTGTAAATCCCAAGCTTAATAGCAGAGATTTATTTTGTTTTATAAATTCTTTTTGAGATTCTGAGATAAAATCTAGTGTTTTTGGGATCACTAAAGACTGGACTTTAAATTCTGACTCGTAGAGACGCCTATTTTTTTCTAGATTTATTCGCTCTTCTGCAGCGTGTTGGTCGATAAGAAGTAGTCCTTCTGGAGTTCTACAAACTATAAATGTTTCAAATAGCTGTCCAATAATTTCTCTAATTTCGTGATTTGAAAGGCATATTTTTTTTATGTTGCTTACAGGTGGAGAGAGTATTGATTGAACGTTATTGTCGCGTAATTGATATATTATTTCAGGGATTTCAGATTTTAATATGTTTGTGCTTTTTTCTGTTTCTTTGTCATCCAAGAAATAATGCAAGTTCTGGGAGGTACTTGCTGGTTTTTGCTCATGATCGCTTTTAGGAAACAGGGTATTTTCTATAATTTCTTTAAGCTTTAGATTAAATATAAATTCGTTTTGAATCTTAACCAGTCTTTTTTTTGGGTGAACATTAACATCAAGAGTTTTTGAGTCTAGCTCTATAAATAAAACAAAAAATGGCTTTTGCTGAACCATTAAGTAATCTTTATAGCATTTTTGAATTAACTTGCTAATTGATGTACTATAAACCGCCCTTTTATTAATATAAAGATAATTATTTGGATAGAAAAAGTAATTGCTTGGCTTTGTGATTATGCCTTTGATTTTTAGAAACTCATTTTTTGCATCTATTTTTTCGACTTTTGTTAAAATGTCTTTTCCAAAAATTTGCTCGTACCTTTTATCTTGAGTAGTACTTGAAAATATTTCATCTTTTTTTTCAGAATTAAAATGAAATCTAATATTAGGGTATTGAATTACAAACTCCAAAAAAGTATTATATAACTTTGAAAATTCCTGCGCTTTTGATTTTAGAAATTTCTTTCTTACAGGCACATTATAGAAAATATCTTCAACTTTAATTGTTGTTCCCTTTGGGCAAGCAACAGAAAAGGTATTGCCTTCTTTTAAAATGTAGCCTTTGCCATTTAAATTATCTGCAGAAGTTATTTCTAATTTAGATATTGCATTTATACTAGCTAATGCCTCTCCCCTAAAGCCAAAAGTGTCAAGATTATAAATATCATCAATATTTTCGAGCTTGCTTGTTGTGTGTCTTTGAGTACATATTTTCAAATCATCTTCTGAAATCCCGGTGCCATTGTCTTTTATCTCAAGTAAATCAACACCCGAATTTCTGATTTTTACTGTTATTTCTGTGGCATTTGCATCTATTGAGTTCTCTAATAGCTCTTTTAATATATCGCTAGGAGATTCAATTACTTCTCCTGCACTTATCAAGTTTATAGTTTCTTGATTTAATTTTTTTATAGTTTTCAAGTTGAATTTCCTCTCTCTATATTTCTAAGAAAAGAATCGTTTTCTAGATCCTTTTGGATTTTTAATGCCCTATCAATTATTTCGTTGTTAATTCCTGCAAGTTTTGCTACTTGTATACCGTAACTTTTGTTTATGCCCCCTTTTTGAAGTTTATGATAGAAGTGAATATTATTTCCTTCTTCTTTTGCTGTAACGTGATAATTGTTTATGCCTGAAAATAATTCTGACATTTTGTTTAATATATGATAATGTGTTGCAACTAATGTTTTGCAACCAATTTTTTCATTTAAGTATTCTACAACAGACCAAGCAATACTTATGCCATCATATGTACTTGTTCCTCTACCAAGCTCATCAAGGATTACAAGACTATCTTTTGTAACATTATTTAAAATATAAGCGACTTCAGACATCTCTACAAGAAAGGTACTTTGGCCATGTGTAATGTCGTCAGACGCCCCAACACGAGTAAATATAGCGTCTATTTTGCCTATTTTAATACTTGATGCCGGAACAAAACAACCAGTGTGTCCAAGAATTAGTGCGAGACAAACACTTCTCATATAACTGCTTTTCCCTGCCATATTTGGACCTGTAATAATCATGGTTCTGTTTTTAGAATCCATATAACAATCGTTAGGAACAAAGGCAATTTGTCTCTCAATCAAAGGGTGCCTCAATTCAGTTATTTCAAGCACATCTGAATTATTTAGTTCTGGTTTGTTGTAATTGTTTTTATAACTTACATATGCAAAAGAATAGATTTCATCAAGTTCTGCTATTTGTTTTGCAATTTCTCTAATAGGTTCTTGATATTTTAATATTTCTTTACAAACTTCAAAGAACAGATTATATTCTAGTTCTTCTCTTCTTTCTTTTGCATGCATAACAAGAGATTCTTTTTCTGATAATTCTAATGTAGTATACCTCTCACAATTAACAAGCGTTTGTTTTCTTTCAAAATATTCTGGGACGCCATTTGTTTGGGATTTAGGTATTTCTATATAATAACCAAACACTTTATTGAATTTAAGTTTCAAAGATTTAAGATTTGTTTTTTGGCGAAGATTTGCTTCGTATTCTGAAAGCCATTTATTGGTTGATTTGTTTATATTCACTATATCATAAAGTTCTTTAGAGTAACTTGGTTTGATAAATCCCCCTTCTCTAATACTTATTGGCGGTGAATCGACAATTGCAGAATCTATTAAGTCTACAATCTTATCAAGATGTTGTAGTCTTTCTTTAATTTCATGAAGTTTAGGGGAAGTTGTTTCTGAAAGTACTATTCTTATACTAGGTATTACTTGTAAACTTTGCTTTAAGCCTATCAAATCTCTTGGATTACAATTGCCAAAGCCAATTTTACTAATTATTTTTTCTAAATCGCCTATAAAAGAAAGGTTTTGAGATAGCTCTTCTTGCAAAAATTGGTTTTCTTTAATTTCAGAAACAGCATCGTAGATTTTTAAAAGTTCAGATTTACCTGTCAATGGATGTAGTAGATCAAAATATAATTTTCTATAACCTAATGCTGTCTTTGTATTATTTACAATGTCAAAAAGAGTGTGTTGAGTGGTTCCGTCTTTGAGATTTGAAACAATCTCTAGATTATTTGCTGTCTTTCTGTCTATTCTAATATATTTTGTTAAATTATATTCTTTTATATTATTAATATAAGATAATGACATGAATTGAGTGTCTTTAAGATATTTTATTGCATTATAGCAAGAGATAAAAACTTCTTCTTTGTTTATGCCAAATGAAGAAAATAACAAACCAAAATGTTCTTGTAATTTTTGTTTAGACAAATCATAGTCAAGATTGTCTGTATAATTAATAATTACATTTGGTATTGTTTTCTTTAAAAGATTAATTTGATCAACATCATTTAATATGTTTCTAGTAATAATTAATTCTTTTGGTTTAATTAGAGACAATTCATTTAGAATTTCATTAAAGCTTTCGAAATTGTTTGCTTTAAAATCTCCTGTTGTTATATCTATTAAAGAAAAACCATAATAGTTTTTTAACCGCGATATAGAACAAAGATAGTTGTTATCATAGGTTTCTGAAAAAATTGTGCTAGGTGTGACAATCCTTGTAACTGCTCTTTTTACTAAACCTTTAGCAAGTTTAGGGTCTTCTATCTGTTCACAAATTACTACTTTTTTACCTGCTTTTATTAACTTAGATATATAGGGGTCGATTGCATGATATGGGATTCCAGCTAATGGAGCTTCTGTCGCGCCTTTACCTCTTTTTGTTAATGTGATATTTAGAATAGAAGAAGCGATTTTTGCATCATCATAAAACATCTCATAGAAATCTCCTGCTCTAAATAACAATATTCCGTCAGGAAATGCTTTTTTAGTTTCCAGATATTGTCTCATCATCGGAGTTAAATTTCTATCCATGATTTCTTGTCTTTTAAAATTAGTAAATATGAGACTGGTGGGATTTGAACCCACGACACATAGGTCTTCAGCCTATTGCTCTCCCAGGCTGAGCTACAGTCTCAAAAATTTACCAATGTGAGCCCGATGGGATTTGAACCCACGACACCAAGATTAAGAGTCTTGTGCTCTACCAAGCTGAGCTACGGGCCCAATTGGCGAATTGAACCTGGAGGGATTTGAACCCTCGACACCGGGATTAAAAGTCCCGTGCTCTACCAAGCTGAGCTACAGATCCGAATTTTTCACTAAAATTTTTATTGGTCGAAATATATATAATTAATTAGTGTATATTATATTTATGACGCAAAATATTTATAAACTTACTATACTTCGTTTAGACCATAGGCCATATAGAGATAAAAGGATTACAACGCATTGTGCATTGGTTGGTAGGGCCTTTGGAGCTGATGAGTTCTACTTTTCAGGGGTAGAAGATTCAGGCATAATTACTGTAATTACCAAAACTAACGAAAATTGGGGCGGTAATTACCAGATAAAGTTTGTAGAAGATGCGTTGTCTTTTACAAAAAAATTTAAAGAAAAAGGAGGGGTTATTGTTCATCTTACGATGTATGGGCTTAGAGCTCAAGATAAGATAGAAGAAATTAAAAAACTAAAGAAAACTAAAGATTTACTTTTGATAGTTGGCGGGGCAAAAGTGCCTTCAGAATATTTTCAATTGGCTGATTATAATATAGCAATCGGCAATCAACCACACAGCGAGGTTTCTGCTCTTGCTTTAATGCTTTATTTAATAGACGATTCTTGCTTATATAAAGAATTCAGTAATTGTAAATTAAAAATAGTACCAACCAATAATTTAAAAAAAATAATAAGAAAATAAAATATTATTACTTTATAATTAGTTTGGTACTATATTATATATACTTAATTCTATTATTCTATTTTTAGGGTGAAAAGCAAATGGCAGTAAACAAGCTCAAAAAAGAAATTCTAATGGATAAAATTACAAATCAATTTCTAGAGCAAATTGCTGGCCCTTTAGCTCCTGAAATCATAAAAATGTATAATACAGATAAAACTTTTTCTCCAGAAGAAATTGCAGAAAAATTAAAGAAAAAGATTACTACAGTTAGATCTACTTTAAATAGCCTTCATTTTAGAGGTATTGCTTGTTATAAAAAGGTAAGAAATCAACAAAATCTTTTTGATTTTTATTGGGAGATTAAATTTAAGAAAATAATAGAATTAGTTATAGAACATGAGAGTGAAAATCTTAAAAAAATAGAAGAAACAATTGATGAACAAGAAGGCAGAGATTATTTTGGTTGTCCGAAAAAATGCATGGAGGTGCCTTTTGAAGTTGCAGCAGCTTATAATTTTAAGTGCCATTATTGTGATAGGCCTTTACAGATGCTTGATTCTAAAACATTAAATAGCGCATTAAAAAGAAAGAAAAGAGCCATAACTAAAAATATAGAAAAGTTAAGAGCTATAGTAAATAAAATAGAAGATAAAACTACTGGTTATATCTGCGATTAGATAAAAAATATTATTTTTATTGAATTTTCAAAATAGAATTTATTTATATTTCTTTTGTATAATAGATATATTATAACCTTCAAGAAAAACTAATTATTTGTTTTTTATCTAATAGCGGGGTGGGGCAGTCTGGAGTGCCCGTCGGGCTCATAACCCGAAGGTCGATGGTTCAAATCCATCCTCCGCTATGTTTTTGAATTAAAAGATTTTTTAATCGTTTTTCTAACTAATTTACAACCTAATTTTTAATCAAAAATCCACTAAATCTTGGACACAATTAACAATTTTAATAAATACCGAAATAAAGGGAGCAAACGCAAAAAAACAACTAGTTTTCTAATTACATAATAAAAACAAGCTTTATTTTACAAAATAACTAAAAATACACTATATTTTGACCAAAAATGTAATAAAAACCTTTATTTGTTTGGTAATTACCATCTACTTTCTGGTAATTACATTAAAAACCTTTATATTTTAGAGGCTTCTTAAAATAATTATACATAATTAATTTAGGTGTTTTATAGACATAAATAAACTCGCTTTGGTAATTACTGTAATAACCGTAAAGGGGGTCATATAATTACCGTAATTACCAATCCCTTTAAAATAATTACGGTAATTACTATAATATGCTATGAGTAATATATTTAAAAAATTATTAACAAAATTAGGGCTTCTTAAAAAAAGTAAAAACCATATTAAAGATGGTAATTACCAGGAAACTTTTGCAAATGACAATTATAACCCAAGTAATTACTCTCAAAATCAATATCAATCAAATGAGACAATACAAAATACAAACAATAACACAAACACTATATCAAAAACCAACACAATGACAAATACAATACAAACACAACAACTTCAAAATCAACAACTTAAATTAAAAAATTTAAATATTAAAACAATAAATAACGAAAAAGAAATTGATAGTACTAAAATATATGATGTTTCAAAAATCAGTAATGAAAAAATAAATACAATTTGGGATATAATTAAAATTAGAGAAAATACCCAAGCAGAACATATAATTACTTGTCTTCCTGATGATGAATGGGTTGATATGGAAGATTTAAAAAATAGAATCAAATTGCAATATAATGTAGAATACCAAAATGAGAAAAGCCTTTATCCATACATAAAAACATTAACAGACATAAATCTTGTAAAAGTAAATAATTCAGGGAAAAAAAGAACTTGGAAAAAAAATATTATAATTATTGATAGAGAATAATAATTTACTTAAATCACTATTAAACATTAGTGATTAGAGTGTTTGGCTGTTTGGATTTTCTAAGTTTTCTTTAGTTATAGGTTTATCTTTATTTATAGAATCATTATTTAGAGTATAATCAAATATTTCTTTTGCTTTATCAAATAACGAAATTAATAATTTTACATTTTCAGAAGATTCTTTTGTTTTATCTACCCAATCAATTTCTAAAATTTTATTAATTTTAGATATTAAATTATTTTTATTTGCTTTTTTAAATTTTGAAGCATACTCTTTATCATTTATTATTTTATTTAATTCATCAATTAACTTTGTGTTTTTTCCATCTATTGAAATTACAATAGTAGAATTTATAAAATCGTCAATTGTTTTTATAATATCTTCTTGGTTGATTTCTATTTTTTCAATATCATAATTTATAGACCATTCTCCTTTTTCTTTAAAATTATGTATTGGACTTTTACCAGTATTAAAAAAATTAATAATTTTATGTTCTGTATTAATTGGAATAATAATACTATTTTTTCCAGGCCTTATATAAGGTATATCTTCTAAAACACCTGCTCTATAATACCAATATGTCTTTTTGTCTTTTTTAGTAACATTTTGAGTGTATCCATAAATTGATCTAAACATTTTTTGATATAGATAAGATGAATGTTTTATATTATCATTAAATATAAACTTATATTTTATATAATTACTAATTATTTTATCCATGTCTGCCCCCATACTTCCTGTATTAAGTCTTATTATATTATAGATTATGTTATGTATAATATATATATATATATAATAATAATAATAATAATAATAATAATATTATTATTATTATTTACTAGTCTAAATAATTTTTATTTGTTCTTTATTATTATTATTAATTATACATAATATAAAGCTTTCTTATTTTAAAAACATTACAAGAACTAAAGGGATATCTAATAAAGTTTAGTCTTATAGTAAGATTTTAAATAACAATAAAGAAATAGAAAATAAAAGATAAATAAACTATTTATCTTCTTCCAGCTGTTGAATATTTGCTTTTATAACCAATATACTTTCTTCTTATTTTAGCATCGTGGTTATTATCTTCTTCTTCAACTACTGGTTCTCTAACAACTTGTCTTTCAGCTACTGGGACATTTCCTGAGTTTATAAGAATAATATCATCAACAGATATAACTTTCTTATATGGAATACTATGCTCTGTCATTATCTTTTTAGCTTCTTTCTTTGAGCTAACTTTTAATGGCTGAGTAGTAATAGTTTCTATTACCCCAGATTCTAAGTTTACAACTAAATCATAAACCTTTCCTCTATATGTAGCATTAGTCTCATAAAGATCCATACCGAATAGTTTTGAAATTCTCATTGTCATGTTTTCTTCCTCCAAATATTAAATATATAATATTATTATACTAAAAGGTTATACAAAGGGTTTATATACATTACTATTTCTAAAAATAAAAATATTATTTAAAAAAGTTAACTTTCTTAACCTTAATTTTCTTGATTTTACATATAATACAGGAAGTGTGCGGGTAAGATAAATTACTTTTCTAGATTATCTAATGGATTTTTTATCTCTTTTAGCTTATTTGTATTGACTTTTGTATAAATTTGAGTAGTATTAAGATTTGCGTGCCCTAAAAGCTGTTGAATATATCTAATATTAACATCATTTTCAAGAAGACTAGTAGCAAAAGAATGCCTTAGTTTATGAGGGCTTATTTTTTTTGTAATCCCTGCTTTGCTTGCAGAAACTTTTAGAAATTTCTGAATAGTATCAACAGAAAGTGGCTTACCAGAATCTGAACAGAAAAGATATTCACTTTTTACTTTTTTTTCTCTTTCTTCTAAATATTTTTTATAATCTAAAACCCATTTTTTTGATAATATTATTACTCTATCTTTATTTCCTTTCCCTGCAATAACATTTCCAGTAAATTCTTCAAAATTAAGATCCTCTATTTTCATATTTACACATTCTGAAACTCTAACGCCTGTAGAAAATATAAATTCTATTATCAATTTGTTACGATAATTGCTAGTGTTTTCAATCAAATCTTTAATTTCCTTTGGTGTTAATACAACAGGTATTTTCTTTGCTTTCTTTGGTAATTTAATATCAATTAAAATATTTAGTTTTAAAAATTCATTATAAAAATGTTTTATTGCTGAAAGCACAAGATTCATAGTTGCAGAACCTGAGTTTTTTTTTGTCTTGAGATATGATAAATAATTCACAATATCATCAGAATTTACTTCTTTTAAATCTTTTTTTATAAATTCTGAGAATTTAGTAAGGTATATCAAATAAGTTTCTATTGTTTTTTGGCTATAACCTATTATATTCAATTCATTCTCGAATTTTTTAAGAAGTTCTTGGTTTTTTTCGTTCATATTCTTCCTATACTATTTGAATGGAAATGCTTAAATAGATTATGCCGAAGTATAATTTGTTTAACAAAATTTTTCAATACATATTGTTTGTTAATTAAATGTCTAATTAAGAAACAACTTGTAATTATTGATAAATAGCGAAGTTACGCCCAAACCGATAGCCTTTATAAACCCGATGAACTACAATAAATATACTATTTTTAATTCTAGTTAAATAAGTGAACACGAATGGCTACTAACCAAATAATCAATAGAAATGAGGAGAAAATCCCATATAATATATTCAAAATAAAATTAGCTATTCTTAAGGCTCTTGATGCAATAGATAATCCAGATATTGATCTTGCTGATTATTTAACAAAGAAAGTAGATAGAATATTATCACAAGAATACTTTGAAAAAGAAAAGTTACCAACTATAGATAATATTCAAGATATTATAGAAGACGTTTTGATTAAAGAAGGCTTAACAAAATTAGTAAAAGCATATGTTATCTATAGAAAACAACATGATGATTTAAGACAAATGTCTAAATTAATAGACAGCATAAATGCAGTTGAAAGTTATATTAATATTTCTGATTGGCAAGTTAAAGAAAACAGCAATATGGACTATTCTCTTCAGGGCCTAAATAACTACTTATCCACAAAAGTAATTTCTGATTATTGGATAAAAAAAATATATCCTCCAGAGATTAAAGAAGCACATGAGAAAAGACAACTACATATTCATGATCTAAACACATTAGGTCCTTATTGTGTTGGCTGGGATCTTCAGTCTTTACTTCAAACAGGGTTTAGAGGAGGGCCAGGTAAAATTGTTGCTGCTCCTCCAAAGCATCTGGATACTGCTCTTGGGCAGATTGTAAATTTTATATATACATTACAAGGCGAAGCTGCTGGTGCCCAAGCATTTAGTAATTTTGATACTCTTCTTGCTCCATTTATTTATTATGATAAACTAGATTATAAGCAAACTAGAGCTGCTATAGAAAAATTTGTTTATAACATGAATGTTCCAACAAGAGTGGGTTATCAATGTATGTCTGAAGATACAGAAATATTAACAGAAGAAGGTTGGAAAACACATGATGATATTAAGGTTGGAGACATAATTAAAACATTTAATATTAAAACAGGAAAGATAGAGGATTTGCCTATTAAAAAACTATTTGTTAGAGAATATTCTGGCAAAATGTATAATATAAAAAACAAAATACAAGATCAATTAATTTCTCCAAATCACAGAATGGTAAGACAAACATCTAATACAAAAAATAAATTTGTGTTGGAAGAAGTAGAAAAAGTAATGGCCCTTAAATCGCCAGTAATACTCCCTATCGCGGCAGACACAAACTATAAAGGCATAGCTTGGAGTGATGAAAAAATTAAACTAGTTGCTTGGCTAATTGCAAGAGGGTGCTCTGAACAACCACATCATAAAAATAAAAATTCAAGAAATATAAAAATATACCAATCAGAGATAAAAAACAATAAAGAAATAAAAAATTTACTAAATCATTTTAATTTGAAATATTCAGAAAGTAAATACAAAGCCCTAGGTATGCCAGTTAATTATTTTAAAATTAATGCAGAAGGCTCTAGGTTACTTCATTCTTGGTTTGATGATGAAAGTGATATTAAATTTATTCCTGTTGATTTATTCAAGGCAAATCAAAAACAAGCAAGATTGTTTTTAGAAACTTATAATAAAGTAGATAGCACATCAGAGTTTAAGATATCTACAACTTCTGTTGATATGCTTTATGGCCTGCAGCACATGTGTGTTTTGGCAGGTTATGGTTTTACAACTTGTTTCAGAAAACCAACAATTGGTAAGAAACCAATTTTTGTTTTAAAAATTATTCAACATAAAGACACTACAATAACTTGTATTAAAGAAGTAAATTACAAAGGAAAAATCTGGTGTCCAAATACTGATAATGAAACAGTCATTGCAAAAAGAAATGGCAAGGTGTTTATTACAGGTAACACTCCATTTTCAAATATCACTTTGGATTTAACAGTTCCTTCAACACTTAAAGATCAAGCAGTGATAATTGGTGGAAAGCCACAAGATAAAACATACGGAGAATTCCAAAAAGAAATGGATATCTTTAATGCTGCATTACTTGATATATTTTATGAAGGGGATGCAGCAGGTAACATCTTTTCCTTCCCTATCCCAACAATAAATGTTACAAAAGATTTTGATTGGGATTCTCCTCTTTCTGATAAATTACTGGAACTTACAATAAAATATGGCACACCATACTTTGCAAACTTTGTTAATTCTGACATGAAACCAGAAGATGCAAGAAGTATGTGTTGTAGGCTAAGGCTAGACAATAGAGAATTACAGAAAAGAGGAGGCGGTTTATTTGGCTCTAATCCTTTAACTGGTTCAATAGGCGTTGTTACAATTAATCTTGCACAGATTGGGTATCTTGCAAAAACAGAAGAAGAATATTTTGAAAAACTAGGGTATTTAATGGATCTTTCTAAAAAATCTCTAGATATAAAAAGAAAGATTGTTGAAAAATATACAGATGATGGCTTGTATCCTTATTCAAAATTTAATTTAAAATTAATTAAAGACAGATTTGGAAGTTACTGGAAAAATCATTTCTCAACAATTGGACTTCTTGGCATGAACGAGTCTTGTCTAAACTTTTTAGGCGAGCCAATAACAACTCCAAAAGGCAATGCTTTTGCTAATAAAGTTATGGATTTTATGAGAGAGAGGATACAGAAATACCAAGAAGAAACAGGCGCCCTTTATAATCTTGAAGCAACACCAGGAGAAGGAACAACATATAGATTTGCAAGCCACGATAAAGCAAAGTTCCCTTCAATTATTGTTGCAAATGAAGAAAATGTGCAAAAAAATGGAGCACAGCCATACTATACAAACTCAACACAAGTTCCAGTAAATTATACAAATGATATTTTTGAAATATTAGAATTGCAAGATGAATTACAATGTAAATATACTGGCGGAACTGTAATTCATTTCTTTATAGGCGAGAAGAAACCATCAAAAGAGGCAATTAAATCTTTGATTAAAAAAATAACTACAAATTACAAATTACCCTATTTTACATTTACTCCGACATTCTCAATTTGCCCAAAACACGGCTATTTGTTTGGAGAACACGAATATTGTCCAAAATGTGATGCAGAAATTGGTTATTTGTCTAAATCAAAAAATTAATAAATAATAACGATATATAATATAGTAGAAAGGGGGTTATAAAAATGGAAACAGGATTAGAAAGTAAAAGACAGAAATGCGAAGTATACTCTAGAGTAGTAGGCTTTGTAAGAAGAGTTGATGCTTGGAATTACGGCAAGCAAGCAGAATTTAAAGACAGAAAATTATTTAAGGTAGAGGAAAATAACTGTTAAAAGTAATTGCAACTAACATGTCACTAAAAATTAGCAGCCTTGAGAAATTAAGCACTATCGATTATCCAGATAAGCTTGCTTGTGTAATTTTTTTAAAAGGCTGTAATTTCTCCTGTGGTTTTTGTTATAACAAAGAACTGGTGGTTCCTGAATTTTTTAATACTCGCAAAGACATGCTAGAAAGCGAAATACATTATTTCTTGGACAGGCGAAAAGGCCAACTCGAAGCTGTTGTATTAACAGGAGGAGAACCAACAATTTACGGTCAGGAACTAATAGATTTTATTAAAAAAATAAAAGAGAAGGGTTACCTTGTTAAGCTAGACACGAACGGTTCAAATCCAGAGGTTCTTGAAAAGATTGTTTCTCAAAACCTAGTAGATTATATTGCCATGGATTTAAAGGATGATTTTGATAATTATTCTGAATATACAGCAGTTCCTGTAGAAAACATAAAACGCTCGTTTGAGATTGTAAAAAACGCAAAAACCCCTCACGAGTTTAGAATAACAACCCACCCTGACTTGACATTAAATGCTTTTAATAAATTAGTAGATTTGGCAAAAGGACACAAAATCTATGTCCAAGAATTCGTGAATGAGAACACAATCAAATCTTATAAAAACTACAAGACAATATATAGTAAATTATCAAAAAGCGATTCTCGCTATATTTTAAGAGATTAAAAAAGGTAGAAAACATGGCGTTTGTAACAACAATCACACACAAAAACGGAGAAACAGAAGAGTTCTCTAAAGAAAAGATTGCAATATCTTTATTTGAGATAATGTGTAATGTTGGCGAACCAAATCTGACATTAGCAGAAAAATTAGCTTTTTTGATTTGCGACAAAGTAAATGCAAAGTTTTCTAAAGAGGTGCCGATAGCCAAACTTGATGAGTTGATAAAGGACACGCTGTTAAAAGAAAATCAAACAGACCTTTTACAAGCATATATCCTTAGAAAGGCAAAACCAGAAACTCAATTCATAGATACAGAACTAAAAGACAAGGTTCTAAAAAGCATATTAAACCTAAACGATACAGATAATGTTTCTACAAAACTAATATCAATTAATTCAGAAATTAATAAATTACAAAAAAATCAATTTGAAAAACTCAATAAGAAAATATTTGATTATATTAGAGAAGGGACTTTTTACCCAAGCTCTACTCTATTAAGAGAAATTGGTTTAAACCAACACATTTCTTCTAGTTATTGTTTTAAGCTTGAAGACACGCTAGAAAGCATATTTGATACTCTTGCTTTAGCAAGCAAAGTTCAAAAATATGGCGCATCTGTTTCTGTTGATTTATCAAATATTCGTTCAGAAAAAGAAAAAGTAAAATCAATTAACAGAAATGCTTGTGGACCAGTCAGAATAATTAATCTTTTTGTTTCTGCTAAATCCCTTGTAGGCTATAGCACAAACACTGCAAACAACCTTTTCTATATCTCTATAGAACATCCTGATTTAGTCTCTTTCCTAAATTTTTCAGCAAACAATGTCACAGATAACTTTGCAATATTAGTTCCTGATAGGTTTATGCAAGCCTTAGAAAATAATCAAGAATATACTATAAGCACACACACCACAGAGAACAGAAAGATCCAGCCATTAACTTTATTTGATTTGGTTTCTTCTAAGATTGTTACTGGTGAGAAAATAAATCTAATCTTTCCAGATACAATAAACAAAAAAAATCCATTTACAAACAATTATAAAAAATACTTAATTTCTCCAGTAGGCTTCCAGCCTTGTTTTGAAGATTGCTCTTTTGTGACTGGAACAATAGATGTTTCTAAACTAGTAAATGTTACTGGCAAAACAAAAGTATTTGATTGGGCAAAATTAAAAACAATAATCTGGGATTCTCTAGAGTTTTTAGATAATTCAATAGACCTCTCAAAGCAAGTAAATGAAGATTATTCTAAAAATCTAAAAGAAACAAGACAAATCTATCTTTCAATAACAGGATATTCAACTTTGCTCTCAAGGCTAGGCATTCCATATGATAGCGATGATGCAATTTATTTTGCAGATTCCTTATCTGACTACATTTCATATTATACAAAGCTTCGTTCAACAGAGCTTGCAAAAGACAGAGGGCCTTTCTTTAAGTTTATAAAAAGCAAATACGAGCTGTCAAATTTCAAGTTTGAAAAAACACCTATACAAAAGACCCTTTTCTCAACAGACCTAACACAAAGTAAAAAGCTAAACAAAAACATGCCAACAATAGACTGGGTAGAGCTTAGAAACAACATAAAGAAATACGGTTTAAGAAACTCAACAACCTTTTCAATAATCTTTTCTGATTTCTATTCTATAGCAAATGAAACAAGCAATGCCCTTGATCCTATTTTAAGCTATAAACCGGTATACTGGATAAACGGCTATAAATCTGAAAAGTTAAATAAAGAATTATCTTTACAATTCCCTGATTTAAATCCTAACTGGTCAATAGAAGAGCTAGAATCGTCTGTTCCTGAAAACACGAAATCTAAATTTCCTTTAGCAAAAAACATCTCTCCTAGTTTCTTTATAAGATTACAATCAGTATTTGAGAAGAACACAGATGGTGTAGTTAATTCAAAGATTTATTTTACAGAAAACCTTTCTGTTCAAGAGCTTAAAGATCTAATTATAGAAAGCCACAAGATCGGCAACACTTGTTTCTTGCCAGAAAAGCTAAATCATAAAATAAAAGATTTCAATTCTGAGAACAGAAAAGGATTAATGAGTTTATAACAAATAATGTGTGACAATCATGGCAAATCAGGAAGAACAAATTGAAAAAATAAAAAAGGTAAAGCCTTTTTTTGAGCAACTGACTTTTTTCTTTCTGTTTCTGATTATCTTTATTAGCTACGATGTTTATTTTACGCTCTCTCCAATTACAAAATACACTCTTACAGTATTTTTCATGGGCTGGTCAATAAGTCTAATAATCCAAGAGTTATATGTTTTTGGTATCTTAAAACCAGTGCTTCTTGGCAAGCGATGGGAGCTTTTTGTTCGAAATAGCTTTAAAAGAAAAAAGAAATAGTAATTTACCTGATTGCATAATCTTTTTCTTCTTTTTTTGGCCTTTCTTTCTTTGACTTGAATTTGTCTATTGCTTTAATAAACGCATCTCTTGTCACTACTGGTCTTTTGTTATCTAGTTTGTTATCTTTTTCTATATCTTCAATAATCGTTCTGATCTTGGATAGGCCAGCCTCTCTACAAACAGCTTCTATCTCTGCTCCTGAGAAATCTTCTGTTAATGCTGCAAGCTCTTTTGCCGCAACCCTTTTATCAACATTCATTTTTGAAATATGTACTTCAAAGATTTTTTCTCTTGTTTTTTCATCAGGCATTGGAACTAAAAGAAGCTTTTCAAATCTTCCAGGTCTTAAAAACGCAGGATCAATCAAGTCTGGTCGGTTGGTTGCGCCCATAATAACTATGTCTTTAAGATTTGATACTCCATCCATTTCTGTTAACAATTGTGCAACTACATTGTTTCTAACATCATTTGTCTCAAGTCCTGTTCTTCCAGAAGTTATGGAATCAATCTCATCAATAAAAATGATGCTTGGTGCAAGTTGTCTTGCTTTCTTAAAAATATCTCTTATCTTTCTTTCTGATTCTCCAACCCATTTATTAAATATCTCTGGGCCTTTTATTGAAATAAAGTTGGCTTTTGTTTCAGTAGCAATTGCTTTTGCAAGCAAGGTCTTTCCTGTTCCTGGTGGGCCATAAAGCAACACTCCACGAGGAGGTGTAATTCCGACTTTTTCAAACAATAATTTATGTTTCATTGGCCACTCAATCATTTCTTTTAGTTCTTGTTTAATCTCTGTAAGTCCGCCTACATCCTCCCATCTTGTGTTAGGGATTTGCACCATTATCTCTCTAATGGCTGATGGCTCAACAACATTAAGTGCGTCCAAGAAATCCTGTCTTGTAATCACTAATTCATCCATTATCTCTTTAGATAGTTCTGTACCTGTTTCTTTGTTAATCTTAGGCATTAGCCTTTTTAATGCCTTTAGTGCCGCTTCTTTACAGAGAGCAGAAACATCTGCTCCAGAAAAGCCATTTGTCAGTTCTACTAACTCGTCAATTTTTACATCTTCAATTAATGGCATGCCTCTAGTATGTACTAAAAATATTTCTCTTCTTGCTTCTTTACTTGGAATATTAATTTCTATTTCTCTATCAAACCTTCCTGGCCTTCTTAAGGCTGGATCAATTGAATCAGGGATGTTTGTCGCACCAATAACAACCACATTTCCCCTTGTCTTTAGCCCATCCATTAATGTAAGTAATTGAGCAACAATTCTTTTTTCAGTTTCTCCATGTATGTGTTCTCTTTTTGGTGCAATAGAATCTATCTCATCAATAAAGATAATTGCATTCTCTTGTTTTCCTGCTTCTTCAAATATGTTTCTTAGGTTCTCTTCTGATTTACCATATACTCCGCTAACAATCTCTGGTCCATTAATTATTGTAAAATAAGAATCTGTCTCAGATGCTACTGCTTTTGCAAGCAAGGTCTTTCCTGTTCCTGGTGGGCCATGCAATAATATCCCTTTAGGCGGGGTTATTCCTAGTTTCTTAAATATCTCTGGTCTTCTAATCGGTAATTCAACCATTTCTCTGATACTTTCTATTTCTTTTTTAAGTCCGCCAATATCATCATAGGTTATTCCATATTTACTTGTTTCAATTGGCTTTTCAGAGATTGTCAATTTGGTGTTTGCAGTAATCTTTACTGCTCCTTTTGGCAAGGTTTTTGTAACTGTCAAAGAAAGGTCTCTTGATTCTTCGTTGATAAATATTTTAATACCTCTAATTATTACTACATTTCCTTCTAGTATGTTCTTGTTAACAATCCTGTCATGAATATAACTAATAATATCGTTTCTTTTAAGATCAGGAATCTCAACAGGTGGTGCAAGTGTAACTGCGTGTGCGATCAGGCAGTTTATCTTTTCAATATACACTTCATCATCAATCTTAGAACTAGAGTTTTGTCTTAGGTTTCCATCCATCTTGATAATGTTTAGTCCTGCATCTGTTACTTTGCCCCTTACAGCATAAGCAATAACTGCCTTGTCATTTTTAAGATTGCTAATTCTTATAGTGTCTCCTGTTGTCAGGCCCATTCTTTCAAATACCACAGGATCAATTTTTGCAATGTCTTTTCCAACATCATAAATTTCTGCTTCTCTAACAGTAAGCTTTGCTTTTATATCAACCATAATTATACAAATAATATTATATTAGAAATAGTTTAAAAACCCAACCAATTTATTTAAGAGAATTATGGTGCCCCTTCAGAATTTGATGGCTGTGATCTTTCATAAGTCACGGTTAGCACACCACTGCTGATATTTTTCCAAATTGCAATTGCCTTTATTGTTGTTGTTTCTGTAATATTTATTTTACTAATATATTTTTGTGAATTAGCTGTAGGTGTGCTTTCATCTAAGGTGTAATATATATCAGCACTCTCTGTTTCTGTATTTAATACAACATCTATAGAGTCTTCAAAATTAAAATATGTAGGGTCTGCAGTAGGTGTTATCACCGAACTATCATTTATAGTATAATCGAAAGTAACAACGTTGCTATTTGACTCTTTAAAGAAAGCTATAGCTTTAATTTGACATGGATTTTTTGTGCACCCCAAATCATTAAAACCAACAGGATTTTCATATCTATTGCTACTAGTAGTAGGCTTGCTTCCATCAGTTGTGTAATAAATTTCTGCATCAGGAGTTGTAGTGCTTAATGCCAACTTTGCATCTATGGAAACAGTCCCTGATGTTGGCTCAGCAATCGGGTCAGCAACATATCCTTCAACAGTATATTCTGCTTTTTGCACACCGCTATTAATTTCGTTATTGCCATATGCAATTGCTTTTATTCTTGTAAAATTATTATCAATTCTAATTCCTCCATCGTATTTACTAGATGTTTTTATGGTAGGATTTGATCCATCAAGAGTATACCAGATTTCATCAGTAGAAGGTTCAGTGGTTATTGTTATTCTGCCCCCCATTTGCACAAATGTTTGATGTTGTGGATCGAAAGTCAATTCTATGTGTGTTGGAGTTATTATTCTATAATTTTCAGTAAGTATTTCGCTATCAGTCATGCCATCTTTACAAGCAATTGCTTTTAGAGTTGTTGTTGACGAGATTTGGATTGGAGTTTGGTATCTTATTGAAGAGGTGCTTGGATTACTACCATCAGTAGTGTAATAGATTGTAGTGCCCTGTGTTTTTGTTTTTAAAGTTACCGCCTGTGGCTTTGTGTATTTCCCTCCTACAGGCGTTGCAATAGGCGTTGCAACTTTTCCTGTGCCAGATGGTGGGATCATGCTAGAAACATCCCATCTATATGTATTTGACTTTGCTGATCCGCCATCTAGCGTGGTAAGAATATAAGCAGAATGTGTTCCTATACCTAATTGATTATCTAGCTTAACTCTGTTATTTTTAATTTCTTTTCTATGTTCTACATCATCATCAATTACTAATTCGTTATTTCCATCACTAAAACTTTGAAAAAGAACATCGCAATCTCTATCTACACAAGTAACAGAATGAAGAACTGCAGGAATTACAGTCTTTGACATGGTTATTGCTGAGCTAGCACTTTTTTCTGTAGATTGTTTAGAACTAGAACCTATACCTACAATTATGGCAATTACAATTGCAGCAAGCAATACTGCTCCACCAAACAACAACAATGTTTCAATTGAGCCTTGTCCTTTTTTCTTATTTTTATTTTTTAGAGTGCTCTTTTTCATAATATTTTATATACATAGAATATATTTAAAATGCTATCTTTATAAAGATAAGAACAAATCAACCTCTTAGTGTCCTCGTTTATCTCTAATAGTTTCTGCAAAATAAAATTTTCATTTTTTTTCGCTTTTTGCTTTTTTAGTTTCTCTTTTTTTCTTTTCTGTTGTCTTTGTTTTTGGTTTGTCTGCTTTTGTCTTTGCAACCTTTTCTTTCTTTTGTTTTTCTTTTTCTGCCTTGGCTTTTGCTTTCTCTTCTCTTGCTTCTTGCTTTTCTTTTAGCCTTGCCTCATATTCTTTCTGTTGTTCAATTCTTTTAGCACATTTGTGATTTAAGCAAACATCAATCCCACCACGCCTTGTTAATATCTTGATCTCTGGGTTGCCACACACCTCGCAAACCTTTCCTGTTCCTTCAACTTTATATTTCTGAGGTAATGGAAAAGTGTTTCTACAAGCAGGATATCCAGAACATGCAGCAAACTGTTTGTTATTTTTACTAATTCTTATTATCAGATCTTTTCCACAAATAGTGCATTTCCCTAAAATTGAATCGTTTCTGGTTGCTGCTCTAAGTTCTTGAGATATGTCGTTTTTTTCTGCAATTAAAATTTTAATTATGTTCTTTAATATCCCTCTAGTCTCATCAACAACATCTGGCTTTTTCTTTTTGCCAGTAGCGACTAGCTCCATCTCATCTTCAATATTAGCTGTTAATTTTGGTTGTGTTATCAATTCACAATGTTTATTAAGAACAGAACAAACAGCAATTGCGATGTTAGTTGCAGATATGCTTTTTGTGCCTTGAATATATCCCCTGTCTCTTAATTTTTTAATAATCACTGGCCTTGTAGATTTAGTTCCTAGGTTTTGTTCTTCCATTAGTTTGATTAAGCCTGCTTCTGTATAACGACTTGGTGGTGTTGTTTCTTTATTCTCCTGAATAATATCAATAACATCTACAATATCCCCTGATTTAAGGTCTGGCAAAATCGTCTCGTTAAGTTTAGAAAAATGATAGATTTTTTTCCAACCTGGCTCAATTATGGTTTGTCCAGTAACAACAAAAGGTTCTTTCTTAATATCAATTAATGCAGAGATATTCTGTGTCTTTGCATCTCTATAAAGAGTAGCAAGAAATCTTCTAACAATAAGGTCATAGATTTTTTTCTCCCCGCCAGATAGTTTATTAGAATAACCAACAGGATAGATTGGCGGGTGGTCTGTTGTTTCTTTTGCTCCTCTTGATGGGTGTATTGGTTTAGATAATATTTCTTTAGCAACTGCATTATAATCTTTATCTTGCAAAACAATTTCTACAATTTCTTTGAGATTTACACTTGCAGGATAAACAGTATTGTCTGTTCTAGGGTAGCTAATCAACCCTTGTTGATAAAGTGATTCTGCAATATTCATTGCTTGATTAGTGCTGATCCCAAAAACAGAAGATGCAGCTCTAAGAAAGCTAGTTGTATTAAATGGTTCTGGCCTGTTAAGTGTTTTTTCTTTTTTAGAAACTGCTTTGACAACGCCCTTTTTTTCGTTTTTGATACTTTCAAATATTTTTTTACCTTTCTCAATATCAAAAAACTTGCCGTCTTTGTGGTTTCCAGAAAACTTGATTTTTGTTTTCTCAAAATTCGCAATTATTTCAATATATTTTTCAGGCACAAATTTTTGCCTTTCAAGTTCTCTTTCTACAATAAAGTTTAGTAACGGAGTTTGTACCCTGCCTGCAGAAATGAAAAGCTTGCCTTTTCTGTTTGATACTACTGAAAGATATCTAGTTAGTATTGCCCCCCACAACAGATCAACTTCTTGACGAGTAAACACAGAATCTGCATAATTAAAATCAACCTTTCTTAAATTTTTAAAAGACTCTGTAACTTCTTTTTCAGTCAAAGCACTAAAATAAGCCCTATGTAACTTTGTGTTTTTATTATTCTCAATAACATAGTTGTAAGCCTCTACGCCAATCGCTTCTCCTTCACGATCAGCATCTGTTGCCACAATAATATTTTGTAAATTTTCTCTTTTCTTTTTTAAATTTGCAATTATTCCTTTCTCAACTTGCAGATATGTAAGTTGTTTGTCTGCCAGAAGATCAAGAGTGTAGATGTTCCAGTAATTGTTGTCTCCAACAAAATCAACAGTATTGATGTGTCCTCTAAGTGGTATGACTAACATCTCTTTGCCATTAGAATTAAATGAAAAGCAGTGCACCCCGTTTTCCACTGTTGTTGTGAAATTATTTTTTGAGAGGATACTTGCAATCCTTTTTCCTGCAATTGCCTTCTCTGAGATTATTAAGTCCATTTTATTCTAAAAAGTAGTTTGTAAAATCTTTCTTGGAAGATTCTTGCTGTTTTTATGTTCTTTTAAAATTGTTAGAATGCTTGCTTTTGTTATCCCGTCAATCTTAAAGATGCTGTCAAGCAAGGCCTTGAGATCTCCTTTATCAAGAGCCATAACCCTAGCAAGAACATTATATTCGCCAGTAACCTCTATGACTTCTTTAACATCTTCCATTTCTTTTAGTTTTTTAATAATGTCATTTTGTTTAGATGGATCAATTGTGATTAATATTTCTGCCTTTTCGTTAAATCCAAGTATCTCATAATCGATCTCAGCAGTAATAGATTTGATAATTCCTCTTTGTGTTAATCTGTCTAGTCTTTTCTTTACAGCAACATCTGTTAGGTTAATCTCCTTTGCGATATTTGCAAAAGATACTCTCCCATTAACAGCTAATTGCTCAATTATATATTTATCAATCTTATCTATTACTTGCATATTTGATCTCTATTTGAATGGCTTTAATAAATCGTATTTACCAAGATAAACTTCTGTTTTTAATATCTCAATAAATGGAATAACAAACATTACAAAGAAAACCGTTGCAATGATTGGTCCTGCAAACACTCCAAAGATAACATCAATTATATAAGTTAAAAGTGTCAATATAAAAACTGTTACAAACAGATAAACAAAATATACTGGCTTTTTCTTTATATAATTTATATTTAAAACAATAGAGTATTCTGCACTTTGTTTTTCTATAACAATAATTTGCGGTATAAACCAGAACAATAAGGTTATTACAAACAATATAATGTTTACAAATATGTTGTTAACAATCCCAAAATCAAAAAGAATACACAATGCTATAAACAAAAGCAAGAAAAAAGAAACATTAAATTTTAAAAGTTCAATAAACGGCCTTTTTATTTCTCTAGAATTTTTATTATCAAAGTCATATTCTCTTCCCATCTTAAAAACAATGATTGTTTGAAAAAGAGTATATGCAAATATTATTGCAATAAAAGCAATAAGTGTTAAAATAATAATTAATGGATCTTGATTTAACAGTTCATAAGTAAGGTTAATACTTCCTCCTGATAGGCTAAACAATGGATTAACCAAGAACAATGTAAATATAAACAAAAGGCTAGTTGCAAAAACAAGTTTTATGTTTTTTACATACTTTTTAAATGCAACAGCAATATCCATACTCATAATAATTCTCCATTTTATTTTTCTAATTTTTTAATAAATATTACTTTGTTTATATTATATATTAATAGAATTCTTTTTAAATAATTAACCTTTGCTAAAAAACAAGCTTGGCTTCAAGATATCCTTGTTTTGCAACAGTGATTTTTACTTTTTGTGTTTTTCCAAGAACGAGTTTTTCTTTTGGCACTACTATTTGCTTGTAACTTTTGGTTCTTCCTATCAAAGTGTTGTTTTTACCAATCTCTGTTAAAAGTATCTCTTGTGTTTTTCCAATTAGCTTTTTGTTATTTTCAAGGGCGATATTTGCACAAAGTTTTGTAACAATTCTAGATCTTTCTTTTTTTATTCCTCCGTTCAAATCTTTGTAGTTGTTTGCTTCTATTCCTTTTCTTCTTCCAAACCTAGAAATATTAACCACATCAAATTTGCATTTCTTGATAATTTCAATTGTTTCTAAAAAATCCTTTTCTGTTTCTGTAGGAAAACCTACAATAACATCTGTTGCTAGTGTCAGGTCTTTTATGTTCTTTCTAAAATAAGATATCAAGTCCAGATATTCTTTCTTTGTATAGTATCTATTCATTTTCTTAAGAACAGAATCGCTACCGCTTTGTATTGGCACATGCAAGAAACTATACATTTTTTCAGATTTAAATATTTCACAAATCTCTTTTTTATGTTTTTTGAAATGTTGGGGGTTTCCCATACCGAGCCGTATCTTAAATTCACCAGGCATTTTTATTATTTCTTTAAGAAGGCAAGAAATATTTGTATTAATGTCAAGGCCATAGCAGCCAGTATCTTGAGCAGTCAAGAGTATTTCTTTTGTGTTGTTTTTTACAGCCTCTGCTATTTCTTCTTTTATTTTTTTAATACTTTTGCTTTTTAGTTTTCCTCTCGCAAATTTAACTGCACAATAAGCGCAGTTACCAAGGCAACCATTCGCTATAATTATTGCTTTTGTAATTTCGTGTTTTGTTTCTTGTTTTTTGTTCCTAAATTTGTCCAGATATTTTAATAGCTTTTCTTTGTCCTTGATCCCGTACATCTTTGCTTTTGGCAAAAGTTCTTTTAGTTTCTTAGAATCAATATCAACAAGACAACCGGTAATTATAATTTCTTTGTCTTTAATTGTTTTTAGATTATCAGAAATATACTTGTAGATTTTCGTTTCTGTCTGTTCTTTTACTCCACATGTGTTTATAACAACCAGATCTGCAGATTTCTCATCCTTGCTTTCTGAGATTCCAGAAACAATGTCTTGGCTATCTCTTTGGTTCAAGGTGCAACCAAAAGTTTTTATAAAAATTGTTTTCATGTTATTTTTCAGAAGCAATAATCCCGATTGCACCGGAAACTATAAATCCCAAAAATGAAGAAGAAATTAACTGCTTCCAGATTCCTAGGTTTTTTGGTATTGCCATGTGATTTAATACAACATAAATTTCATAAGCAAAGATGTAAATTATCAAAATATAGCACAAAATACTCATAACAACAAAAATAGCAAGAAGAGTCCATTTGTTCCATTTTGTGTATTTTTCAACAACAGGTGTTAAAAGATATAATCCAAAGAATGCCACAATTGGCAAAAGTATATACATTGGACTTGTAAAGAAATTCTCTTTTGCAAAAAAATAAAATAATCCTTGTGCAAAAACATAGGACAATAGGAAAAATAAAATTATTTTAAGGGCTTTTTTCATAATATCACTTTCTTTAATATAATATTCTAAGCCCCAAAAGAGTTTTAAATAGTTTAGAAAATTAAAAGAATATATTTAAAAACAAGTTGCTAGACTATTAGAATAGTTAAATAATATATAATATTTAATGGAATAATATCATGATTACGAATTCAGCACCATGGACAGAAAAGTATAGGCCTCAGAGGCTTAATGATATCTCTGGCCAAAAACATGTTGTTTCTAAGCTTAAGAAATATGTGGAGAACAAATCAATTCCTAACATGCTTTTTGCTGGGCCACCAGGTGTCGGCAAAACCTGTTGTGCAATTGCCTTAGCTAAAGAGCTATTTAAAGATGGATATTCTCAGGATTTTTTAGAGCTAAATGCTAGTGATGAAAGAGGCATTGGAGTAGTTAGAGGAGCAATCAAAGATTTTGCAAGAACCATTGCTTTAACTTCAAGTTTTAAGATTATATTTTTAGATGAAGCTGATGCTTTAACTCCTGAAGCTCAGCAGGCTCTTAGAAGGACAATGGAAAAATACACAAACACAGTCAGGTTTATTCTTAATGCAAACTATTCTTCTAAACTGATCCCGCCAATACAAAGCAGATGTGCATTATTTAAGTTTAAGCCTCTAACAAAGGAAGACATAAAAGAAAGAATAGAATATATTGTTAAAGAAGAGAAAATAAAAATAGACCAAGAGGCAATCATCGCAATTAACGAGGTGTGCGAGGGAGATCTAAGAACTGCGATTAATCTTTTGCAGACTGCTGCTTCAACAACAGACCACATAACAGAAAAAGATATCTATGTTGTTTCTAACTCTGCTCAGCCACAAGATATTCTAAACTTAATTGAAGCTTGTCTTTCAAAGGATTTTTTAAAAGCACGAACAACATTAGAGACATTGTTGTTTGATCATGGCCTTTCAGGAGAAGACATAATCAGCCACATCTATAAAAAAATAATCGCATATCCTGAAGATAAAATCCCAATAGACAAAAAACTAAAAATAATAGACAAGATTGCTGAGTTTAATTACAGGCTAGTGCAGGGTGCAAACGACAGGATACAGCTAGAAGCATTATTGTCTCAAATAATATTGATTGAATAAAAGGTGAAATAAATTGGCATCATATCTAGATGAACTAAAGGCACAGATGGAAAAATCTGAAAAGCCAACCAAGAAAGTAGATGCAGACAAACAAGAGCAGTCCTTAAAAACAGAGATAAAAACAGAAGAGCCAAAATCACAACCAGTGCCAGAACAAAAGCCAAAAGAACAGCCAAAGCTTGATAATCTTAAAGATGCATTTAGTTCTGTTTCTCAGGAATTAAACAAAGTCGCACCTAAACAATCTCAAGAATCTTTAAAGTCTTTAATGGGAGACATAAAAGATGAAAAAGCAGCAGATGCTTTAATTGCCAAATGGGAAAGAACAGGAACGCTTATTACTAAATATGGCGAGACAGAAGTTTATAGAGTCCCAGATGAGCCATTACTCTACTATAAAACAAACATCCCAAAACCATCACCTAGTCAAAAATTAATAATAAATACTTTAAAAGAAGCAACGACAAGACTTGTTTCTACTGATCCTTATAAAATAAGAGACCCAAAGCAAAGACAAAATATTTATTATCAAAAGATTTTGGAAATCTTAGAAAATGCTCCTGAGATAAATGTTCCAAAACATTTGTTTGATTTCTATGCTAAAGCAGTTGTTACTGAAATGGTTGGGTATGGAATAATAGATACTTTGATAAATGATAATAAGCTTGAAGAAATTATGATAATAGGCCCAAAAATGCCAGTATATATCTATCACAGAGATTATGGAATGATGTATACAAACATTATTTTCTATTCTGATGATGAGATACAAGACATCATTGATAAAATTGCAAGAATACTAGGCAGAAGAGTAGATATTTCCAATCCTTTGCTTGATGCTAGACTTCCTGATGGCTCTCGTGTTAATGCAACTATTCCTCCAGCATCCATTGACGGTTCAACAATAACTATTAGAAAGTTTAGGGCTGATCCTTATACCATAGTAGATTTAATTAATTTTGGAACAGTCAATTTAGAAGTTGCTGCATTTCTCTGGATGGCTGTTGAAGGACTTGGTGCAAAGCCTGCAAACATTTTAATATCTGGTGGAACAGGTTCTGGTAAAACAACTTTTCTTAATGTTCTTGCAAACTTTATTCCTGATTCAAGCAGAGTTCTAACTATTGAAGACACTGCAGAATTAAAATTGCCAATCAAACACATTATTCGTTTTGAAGGAAAGCCTCCAGGTCTAGAAGGAACAGGAGAATTGACCCTTGAAATTCTTGTTAAAAACACATTAAGAATGAGGCCTGACAGAATAATAGTTGGTGAAATCAGACATCATGAAGCAAGCACTTTATTTACTGCAATGAACACTGGTCACGACGGGTGTATGGGTACAATCCACGCAAACTCAGCAAGAGAAACTCTTGTTAGAATCACCTCTCCGCCAATGGACGTTCCAATGCTAATGCTTGCTGGTCTTGATTTTATTATTGTTGAAAAAAGAATGAACACTTCAAGAGGACTAGTCAGGAGAATTGTAGAAATTGCAGAAATTACAGGAGTATTTGAAAATAATCCACAAGCAAGCATAATCTTTAGATGGAACCCTCAAACAGATAATCTTGAAAGAACAAAAGAGCCAATAAAGTTCTTTGAGATAATTAAAACATATACTAAATATGGAGATGCAGAAATAAAACGCATTTTAGAAGAAAGGATAAACCTTATAAATGATTTAGTTAAAAATAATATAAGAAGTATAAACGAAGTATCGAAAGCAATACAAGAAGTATACACAAACAATGCTAAAAAAAATGAGTGATTTAGAAAATGCCAGAAGAAGATAAGAGACTTAAGATTCTAAAGAAAGAGTTAGATAAAGATCACTCTGAAGCACCAAAAGTAGATCTTGATGCTGTACAAAATATAGTTTCTAAGATAAAAGATAAAGATCGTGCAAAAGGAGTATCAGGTAATATTTCTGAAACACACATGAAAGAACTTCGAGACATAATCTCTGAAGGTAAACTTGCTAAACTTAATGTTGATACTGAGGCCAAGCTTTTAGCAAATTCTGCATCAGAACTAGATAAAGGCGCAGTAAAGATTTACAAGGTTGTTCCTGGTTTTATTAATTATGTTGTAAAATCCATAATCAAGAAAAGTATAGGAAGAAAGATTGCATTTTATTTGTATTCTGCAGATATTAAAAAAACTCTTGTTCAACATCTTGTTCTATCTGTAATTTATTCTTTACTTGTGACTTTTTTTATTGGAATATTAACTCTTGGAATAATTGCTATCATTAACCCGTTGTTTTTGATAATTTGGCCGTTTATTGTGATTTTTATATTTTTAATGGCTGTTGGCGGGTTTGCATATCTTGTTCCAATGCAAAAAGCAAAGACTAGAGGAGTAATGATTGATACTGAACTACCATATGTTCTAAGACACATTTCTACAGAGTTACAGGCAGGTATTGGTTTGTATAAAACCTTGCAATCTGTTGCAAAGAACGATTACGGAGTTCTTTCCCAAGAGATGTCAAGAACAATAATGGAAATTGAAAACGGAACAGACACAAAAACAGCATTAAGGCACATGGCATTAAGAAGCCAATCAAAGAGTTTTAATATTGCAATATTTCATATTGTTAGAACATTAAATACTGGTGGTAATCTTTCACAAAGTATTGATAGTGTTGCAGACTCAGTTTCTTTTGATTTACTTGAAGCATCAAAGCAGTTCGGAGAAAAAATGAATTTCTTTGGTATTATTTTTATTTTTGTTGCTATTGTTTTGCCTGTATTTTTGGCAATTTTAAGTGCTATTGCAAATGCACCAATTGGACAAGGCGGAGAGCTTTTCCTTCCAGGGATATTAACTCCAACATTACTTGCAATAATTTATGTTGTTGTAATGCCTGCTATATTTGTGTTTATTGCATATTACATTAAGATGATAGAACCAAAAACGTGATAGAAGAAAATGGGAAAATTAAAAGAGTTGATGGATAGATACCAGATATATCTATATTCACAAAAACTAAAGATAAAAACCTCAACATGGTTTGCATTAGTCATAATTGTTTCATTATTAATTGGTGCTCTTGCGTTTTTGATAAATGCTAGGGTTGGTATTTTGCTTTTTGCTATAATTTTAGATCTTGGTTTAGGTATGCCATTTTATTTGTATTTTAAAAATCTTGATGAGATAGAGAAGTATTGGCCAGAAGCACTTAGGTTGATTGCTGACACCATGAAATCAGGATCATCTCTTGACTATGCTTTAAGAGAAGCAAGTTCTGCAGACTTTGGGCCTCTTTCAAAAGAGTTTGATGAGGTTATTAGAAGACTTGAGATGGGGGACACAATGTCTCAGTCCTTAGAGCATATGGCCCTAAGAATAGAATCTAAGATTGTTAGAAGAACAGTTACTTTAATTCAAGAGTGTTTAAAGACTGGTGCTCAGCTTGCTGAGGTTCTTGAAGAAATAGCAAACGACACAAAGCAGATGTTTAGGATCAAAAAGGAAAGAGAAACAAAGACAATGCTACAAGTAATTTTCATATTTGCTGCAGGCGCTGTGATTGCTCCTTTTATTTTTGGTCTAACAAACGTTATTACTCAGTTTTTGACAACAATATCTTCAACTGCTGGTGTTGCAACAGAGAGTGCTTTGGCAACTGCCACTGCTACTCAAAAGTCATTAGCTTTTTTACTTGATGTTTATTTATTGATAGAGGTTGCAGCTGCTGCTGTTATTATTAGTTTGATGAGACAAGGAAAGTTTACAAAAGCTGTTGTCTTCTTTCCAGTAATGGTTATTGTTTCTTTTATAATATATATGGTATCACAAGCAGTGATATCTGGAATACTAATAGAGGCTATATAAAATATGAAACTAAAAGAACTATTAAAAGATAAGAAAGGGCAAGTAAGCCTGGAAGTATTATTAATTGTTGGCATCGTTGTATTAGCTGCTCTTTTGGTTGGCTATTACCTTAAGCAGACAGCTATGAATCATAACACCACAATATTTGGCTATCTTAAAAAGGTAATTTCTGGCACTAACTAGCCACACACAAAGCAAGAAATAAGCCACATAGCAATGAGCTTTAAGGGGACTTTTAGTTCGGCTAACTAAACAGAAAGGTATATAAATATAATCTATAACAATAATAAATAATTATTTTACAAATAAAATAAATAAAAGATATATTTAAGCAATTAAATATATACCAAACCAAAAAAACAAAAACAAAAAAACTAAAATTAAACGGAGGAATAAAAATGAAGTTTAATAAAAAAGGACAGGGTGCACTTGAATACCTATTATTGATCGGTGGTGCAGTATTAATTGCTGTTATCGTCATCGCATTACTTGTAGGTATGGGTTCATCAAGTAAACAAGGAGCACAAGACAATGCTACAAAAACAACAGAAATGATTTCAGGAACTGCAATTGCTCCTATAATAAATGATGCATACTGTACTTCAGATAAAGCCCTAATGCTTAATTATGTAACTCATGGTGGAACATTAAATTACGTTATTGATGGGGTAGTAAATACTGAATCAACGGTGTCCAGTTCAGGAATTGCTACAGAGATAGAAGGTGTTTGTGATACAACAGGAACATCTTATAGAATACAATTAAGAGCAACAAATGAAAAATCAGGTTCTGTGGCAGATTCAAATCCAGTAATGGTAATGGGCAAATAAATTCAAAATCCTGTTTTAAAACAGGATTTTTTTGATTTTTTTTCTTTTTAAAAACAAAATAAACCAAAACACAAAAACAAAAACACAATAATTCAATGATAAAATGAGATTTAAACAAAAAGGACAAGGAGCATTGGAATATTTAATTCTTATAGGCGCAGCAATACTTGTAGCAGTCATTGTTGTTAGCGTTGTTCTTGGAACAAGCACAAGCGGAAGACAAAGTAGCGAAGAAACCACAAGGTCTTATCAAGAACTAGTAACAAACACAATAATTCCACCAACAATCATTAGTGTTACTTGTACTTACGATAGCAATGCAACATACATTATTAATCCATCAGTAACTAAAGGAGTAACAGAATATTGTGTAGTTGTAAATGGAGATGTAAATATCGACAAATGTACAACGCCAACAAATAATAAAGTAATAATAACGGGAATATCACCTGCACTAACACCTGGTTCAAAATACAATATGTCATTGGTTGCTAAAAAGGGTAATGCATATTCTGCACCAACACTACCAGCACCAGATTGTATAGTCCCATAAATGTTTATAATTTAGAATAAGAAAAAAATATGTTTAGAAAATTACTAGAAGATAAAAAAGCACAAGTTTCTTTAGAATATCTAGTAATAATTGTTTTTGGAGTAATGCTTGTAATCATTACAGGCCTTATGATAATAAACCTAAATATTCTAGTATCTCTTGCTAAAGCAAAAATACTAAACTATAGAGATAATATCTTAACATCTTTATAAATCTATAAAATAAGATAACATGTTTTATGTAACAATTATAATGCTTTTTTTTGTATTCTTGTTTTTAGTGCTTGCTTCTTTTTCTGATATCAAAACCAGAACTATTTCAAACAAACTAATTTTGTTTTTTCTGGTTTTTGGAATATCATACAACATTACTTTTGCTCTAGTCTCTAAAAACTATAGCTTATTATTAACATTATTATATTCAATAATTATCTCTTTAGTTGTATTTATTACTCTCTGGCAATTAGGAGTAATAGCAGGAGGAGACACAAAGCTATTTATTGCGATCTCTGCAATAATCCCAACAATGCAAAGCACTCTTGGTTTGTTTGATATTGGCCTAGGCAGATTAGAAACATTGCCTATCTTTTCTCTTATCTTGTTTGTGACAAGTGCATTTATGGTTCTGCCATGGATTCTAATCTATTCTAAATATCTATTATTAAAAAAGCAATATAGAGAGCTACTACTAAACAAGATGTTTTCTAAAAAAAACCTTGTGTTGCTTCTTGATTCAATATTAGTATTGATTTTAATTAGTCTTTTGTTGTTGTTATTTAATATAACAAACTTTATTCTAATCTTTACAATCTCCTTTGCTTTTACATTTCTGATATTTAGAATAAAAACAAAAAGATATTTTTACTATATAGTCTTGGCCTTAAACCTAGTTCTTTTAGCAATATTGTTTTTCTTAAACAAGCTAACAAGCGAACTATTTATTATGTTATTAAATATCTCAGGCATTGTTGTTTTGATTTCATTGTTGTTTGTATATTTAAGATATGTAAAAGAAAAACTGCTAATTGAGAAAAAGACAATAGCACAACTAAAGGAAGGAGATCTTCCAGTATACAATTACTATCATATAAATAAAAAAGTAATACAAAAAAAACCAAACATCTTTAACAAAATAAAAGAAATTGCTTTAGGAACGTATTATAAGGGGTTAAAGATAGATTCTAGCAAAGCCTGTGGCTTATCCAAGAAAGACATAACTTTTTTAAAAGATATGTACAACAATAAATTAGTGAACAACACAATATATTTGAGGAAGACACTGGCCTTTACTCCAGCTGTGCTTCTTGCATTTATGTTGTTAATAATATTTTAAATGTGACATTTTATGAACAGAAAAGGACAACTTTCAATAGAGATAATAGTATTACTTGCAATATTTTTATTGTTCTTTCAAGCAATGATCCTGCCATCTATTGAATTTTCCGAAAATGTATTACAAGACACTCAAGCAATTGTTGTTTCTAAAAAGAACATTGAAGATCTAGCTATTAATATTGAACAATTGGCATCCCAAGACGGCTATGGAAAAAAACAATATTACTTTTACTTACCAAGAAACACGAAATTAGATTGTAATGTTGCTGCAAAGAAATTAAATTATAACATAACGATATCAAAGCAACAGCCATTGCCACCAGGTTGTAATAATAGTGTTTGCGAATTCCAAAGAGAGCTCTTTTTGCAAAGCCAGCAATTTGTAGATTGTAATAAAATTGGTCCTGGATTTTCAGGAATATTAATGATAGAAAAAAAAGCAGACGGCAATATTACACTAATAAGTGAATAAATAATGAATAGAAAAGCACAGATTAGTTTGGAGTTTATAATAATTATAAGCTTTGTATTAATCCTTACATTGTTTTTTTCAAACTCTGTGTTTGGCACAACAGACATTAACAAAGCAATTACTAAAGTCAAGCTAAGAACAATGGATATTTTTTCAATGGAAGGATCAATTGCACAGCTTGAAAGAATAGATTATTATGTTACAGATACCAATCTACAATTGAATCTTTATATTAATAAAAACAAAGATAATATTTCACTTACAGAAGATAAATACAATATAACAATAGAAAATTTAAAACATTCAACAAAATTTACAGATGTAAATTTAGCATTTTATTATGTTAACGAATAAAGAGAAAATAACATGAATAGCAAATACCTATTATTTCAATTGTTTTTTATAGCAAGCATATTTGTAAGCTTATTTATTAAACAGAATCTTTTTTTAAAGATTCTTTTGGTTTGTTTGCTTTTTTTATATGGCTTGTTGATTCTTCCTGAGTTTGTATATAACAGGAATAAGTTTTTGTTTATTGGCTCTGGTTTTACTATTCTTGCTATTCTTTTTGTGATTGCTGGCTATTCAACAAACATCAATTATATGATTGTTCTATCTTGTATATTGGTTGCATTCTTTTATTCTTCAAGAGTGTTGTTTGACACTACCTTTGGCGAAGTAATAATAACCACTCCAAAAAATGTGCAAGTTAGGATATTAGATGATTTCTACAGGCCTGGCAAGATCTATACAATAGACACTAAAAAGAAATATCCATTAAAATCAATTGTTTCAATAAGGCTTGTTCAATCTATTTCTAGAAAACCAAAAGAAGTTATTGGCATTCTTTGTGATAACTCTAAAACTGATTTCAAAACTTCAAAAACACAAAAAAAGCCAAAGAAGGTTATAAAAACAAGAAAAACCACAAACATTTCTAGAAAGAAAAAGAAAAAATAAGACTAATAGAAATGTTTGAAAAGAAATTATTCAAGATACTTATCTTTACAAGTGCCTTTGCCCTTTTGGGCATTCTAACAATTATGTATTTCTTTGAGGCATCTTTAGTTTCTATTTCTTTTCTTTTATCAGAAGATGCAAAAGTTGGTGTTTATCTTGTTTCTGGAAACCTAAAAAACATAGAAATTAAATCAAATGTTCTTTTTTTCGAGCTTTGCGATTCTTATGATTGCATTTCTGGAGTTTATTTTAATCCCACAAATAAAACAGCAGAAAGACTAGAATATGCAAGAGAGACAAACCAAGAGATTACAATAAAATCCAGATTTGAGTATTATTATGGCTCTCCAGAGATTATCGCCTACAAGTTTTATTTTGATAAGTGTGGAGGTTACTCATGATTTTTATAGAGATCTTTTTGGGCGTGTTTCTGGGGTTTTTATTAGGGGTTATTCCTTGCTTTCATCTTAATGTTTTAGCATATCTTTTGCTTTTTTTAGGTGCATTTTCAATTATTACAAACTCTTTTTATTTTTTCTTTTCTCTTGCAATATCTATGACCATTAGTGGCATAATGCCTTTGCTGTTTTTCAATGTGTCAACTATTGACAATTACTCACTAAATCTTGGACAGCTCAATTGCCAAAACCCCTCCCCTTATATTTCTGGCTTTCTTTTCGGTTCTTTGTTTGCTGTTTTTCTCTTGCCTTTATTTTATCTTCTTTTTCTTTTTTTCTCTAATTTCTTTGTTTTTATTTTTCTTGTGTTGTTGTTTGTTCTTGCCTATTTTATTTTATCAGATAGCAATAAGCTTTTGGCATTTGTAATTGTTCTTTTTTCTGGGGTTTTAGGCATAATCACTCTAAAGTACAATTTCTTTTTCTCAGAGCCCCTTTTGCCTTGCATCTTTGGCCTGTTTGCCTTGCCAACCTTGGTTTTTTCGATTTTTGAAGATACAGACGAAAGGCGTGACTCCAATCCTGTCCAAGAAATGATGAGTTTTAAGAGTGCGATTTCCTCTTCCTTTCTCGGTTCTCTCTTTTCCTCAGTAATTGCAATTATCCCTTCTTTAAGCCCAGGCATGTCCCAAGTCTTTCCTGCAACTTTTTCAGAAAGGCTTTTAAAGAACAGCAGAAAAGTTCTTCTTTCAAGCACATTAATTTCTGTTATTCTAATTTATTTTTTTATGGCAGCAATCTTTAAAAAATCAAGACTGGGTTTTGTTTCTGTTCTTTTAGAGAAAGGGCTTATCCCTTCCTTTTCTTTTCCAGACATCTTACTTCTTTGTTTTGTTTTTGTGTTTGCTGTCTCTCTTTCTTGTATTCTCCTGTATTTTTCATACCCATTGATTTCTAAATTCATTTCTCTTCTTCCAAAAAAAACAACCCTTCTTTGTGTAATTCTTTTTTCCGTTCTTTTGATTGTTCTTGTAACAAACATCTATTCTATTTTTCTTATTATTTTGTCTTTTCTGATTGGTCTTTTGCCAATAGTCTATAATAAAAACAAATTGCTTCTTATGTCTTATTTAATACTGCCAACAATTATGTTTTACATTTAGGTGAAAAGTTATGGAAAACTGGAAAATTAAAAAAAATGTACTCCTCTCAATCATGGAATTATCAAAATCTTCTTTTCCAAACGAGTTTAGTGGAATGCTTGTTGGGGACAAAGACAAAAAGTTAATTGATGACATTTACATAATCCCTGCAACCCAAAACCACAGAAACTCTTCAAGCATAAGATTAGATCTGGTGCCGATGTCTTTCTCTATAATAGGTACAGTGCATTCTCACCCATCAGGTTTAGCACACCCTTCAAGAGCAGACCTTAATTTCTTTCAAAGCAAGTCAGTAAATATAATCACCAACTACCCTTTTGGGTTAAAAGACTTTAAGGCCTATGACAATTCTGGCAATGATATTTTCCTAGAAATAATCTGATTTTCCCTCAAAACTACCCTAAAAAAGCAAAGTTTAATAAAGGCGATGGCAAAAAGCATTTATTACTTTTGCAACACAATTCTATTAGAGCAAGAAATAGCAATATTTTCTTTGCCCGAGTTACTAAAACAAAAATTTTAAGGTATATCTATGAGTGGTAATGACAAAAATATGACTATTGAAGAAGAAATTGAATTGATTATGCAAAAGCTTGAAGAGCAAGATAAGCTATCAAAAGAATATCTTAATCTCTTACAAAGATCTCAAGCAGACTTTATCAATTACAAAAACAGGATAGAGAAGGAAACAAAAGACATTATCTTTATTGAAACAAGCAAAATATTCTGTGAGTTTCTAGGTTACAGAGAAACACTATTACATGCTCTTGAAAAAGAGCCAGACAAGAAACTAAAAGAAAGTCTTTCTCATCTCCTTACAAGCTTTGACAATATTCTTAAAAGATTTAAGCTAGAAAAGCTAGATGTCCTAAATAAAGACTTTGATATGAACACAAGCGATTGCGTTTCTAAGCTTGAGGTAACAGACGAAAACCAAAACAACAAAGTCATAGCGATTGTTGAGGAAGGTTTTCTTCAAAATAAAAAATTAATAAAACCAGCAAAAGTAGTTGTTGGGGCATATGTGAAAAAAGAATAAACGGTGGTAAAATATGGCAAAATCAAAAGTTATTGGAATAGATCTTGGTACAACCTATTCTGCAGTTTCTGTAGTTGAGGCTGGACAACCAAAGATTCTAATAAACAACGAAGGCTCAAGAATAACTCCTTCTGTTGTTAGTCTAAGTAATGACGAAATAATTGTTGGTGCTCTTGCAAAAAGGCAAGCAGTTGTTAATCCAGATAACACCATATATTCAATAAAAAGAAAAATGGGCACAAACGACAAAGTGACTTTAGGTGGCAAGAAGCAAAGCCCAGAACAGATCTCTGCTTATATTCTACAAAAATTAAAAAAAGATGCAGAAGAGCAACTTGGTCAAAAGATTACTCAAGCAGTAATAACAGTTCCTGCTTATTTTTCAGACTCTCAAAGAAAAGCAACAAAGGCTGCAGGAGAGATTGCTGGTCTTGAGGTTCTAAGAATAATAAACGAGCCAACAGCAGCAGCTCTAGCCTATGGTCTTGATAAGAAACATGCTCATACAATTTTAGTGTTTGATTTTGGTGGTGGAACATTTGATGTATCTATTCTAGAATTATCTGATGGTGTCTTTGAGGTAAAATCAACAGCTGGTGACAATCAATTAGGTGGTGATGACATTGACCAAAAAATAATTGATTATCTTGTCTCTGAATTCAAGAAAAAAGAAGGCATAGACCTAACAAAAGACAAAATGGCAATGCAAAGATTAAAAGATGAATCAGAAAAGGTCAAGATAGAATTATCAACAACCCTAAAAGCCACTGTTAATATTCCTTACATAACTGCAACACCAGATGGTCCAAAACACTTAAACATAGAACTTACAAGAGCAAAGCTTGAAGACTTGTGTACAGATATCTTCAAAAGATTAGAAATACCAACAAAACAAGCAATTGCAGATTCTAAATTAGATGTCTCAAAAATTGATGAAGTAATACTAGTAGGTGGCTCAACAAGAATCCCAAAAGTCGTTGAGTTGGTTGAAAAATTAACTGGCAAAAAAGCAAACAAGTCCATTAATCCTGATGAGGTTGTAGCTATGGGTGCAGCAATACAAGGTGCTGTTCTTGCAGGTGAAGTTAAAGATATTTTGCTTCTTGATGTTACTCCTTTGTCTTTAGGTATAGAGACATTAGGCGGGGTCTTTACAAAGTTACTTGAAAGAAACACAACAATACCAACAAAGAAGTCTCAAATTTTCTCAACAGCTTCAGATAGTCAAACAGCTGTTGACATCCATGTTCTTCAAGGTGAAAGGCCATTAGCCAAAGATAACTTAACTCTTGGCAGATTCCAGTTGATAGGTATTCCTCCAGCTCCAAGGGGCGTTCCTCAGATCGAAGTTACCTTTGATATAGACGCTAATGGCATAATCAATGTTTCTGCTAAAGATCTAGGAACTGGCAAGTCCCAAGCAATCAAGATAACTTCAACAACCTCTCTAAGCAAAGAAGAAATTGAGAGATTAAAAAAAGAAGCAGAAGAACATGCTGAAGAGGACAAGAAGACCCAAGAAAAAATAGAAATAAAACACAGAGCAGAATCTTTAGTATATTCTGTTGATTCAGTTCTTGAAGAAGCAAAAGCAAAACTATCTCCTGAAGATATTGAAGAAATAAAAAAGCAAAAAGCAGATCTTCAATCAGCAATAGATAGTGATGCTTCAGATATTGAAGAAAAAACAACAGCTCTTCAAAAAAAGCTTTATGAGATTTCAACAAAGCTTTACCAAAATTCAGCTTCTCAAGAAAAACAAGAAGAACCTAAAGGCAAAGATGATAAAGAAAAAACAGTAGATGCAGATTACACAACTGAAGACAAATAAAAGAGATGAACCACATTGGCAGAAAAGAAAGATCTTTATGAGATCTTGGGTGTTAAAAAAAACGCAAGTGCTGAAGAGCTTAAACATGCTTACAAGCAACTTGTAAAAAAATATCACCCAGACATCTCTAAAGAACCAAATGCTGAAGAAAAGCTAAAAGAAATAACTCATGCATATTCCATCCTAGGCGATGCAGAAAAAAGAAAGCAATATGACATGGTAGGCGATGCGGCTTTCTCAGGTGGCGGTTATCAAGATTTCAATTTCTCTGGCGACTTTGATTTTGATCTTTCTAAGATCTTTTCTCGCTTTGGTTTTTCTGAAGATGATTTTTTTGAAACTTTTTCTGGCTTTAGAAACACAGGTTTTAGTAAACGCCAAGAACAAGTAAACCTTGATCTAAAAACAAAAATTGACATTGATTTTTTAACTTCTGCAAAAGGTGGCAAAAAAGAATTTAAAATAGACAAGGATGTTTCCTGTGATGCTTGTGAAGGCACAGGTTCAAAATCCAAATCTAAAACAACCTGCTCCCAATGTAATGGCAGAGGAAGAACACTAATAAAAAGGCAAACTCCATTTGGTGTTTTTGCAATTGAAAAGCTTTGTTCTAAATGTCAAGGGGTTGGTACAACAATTACCGATCCTTGTAAGTCTTGTGGTGGCAAAGGTTATGTCAAAAGATCTACAAATTTAACTGTTGATATTCCTGCAGGTGTCAATAACTGGGATATTATAAGACTTAGAGGAGCAGGCAATCAGCAAGGCGGGCAAGTAGGGGATTTGTTTATTCAAGTGTTTGTAAAAAACCACGAGTTTTTCAGAAGAGAAGGCTTTGATCTTTATTGTGAGATCCCAATAATTTATTCTGATTTAATTCTTGGAACAAAAATAAAAATTAAAGGCATTCAAGATGTAATCACATTAAACATTCCTTCTGGCACAAAACCAGGAACTATCTTTAAGGTTGCTGGCAAAGGCGTGCCAGACCCTAACAAAAGAGGTCTTCGTGGCTCTATGTTTGTTAAAGCAATTTTAGCTGAGCCTGTTGATGTCAATCGCGAGTATAAACAGCTTCTTGAAAAGCTTGCTGGCATTGATGCAAAGACCAAAAAGAAAATACAAGACAAGTTCAAAGATTACATTAGTTTCTTATAATTTTTTTAAAAATAAGATATATTTTAAACACCGTCTGTAACATAATGTGTTATATATTGACACATTATGTGATAGAATGAAAACCACAATTATTTAAAAAAAATCAGACAATGATTTTTGCATTCCTGCTTCTTTATCTGAGAAAAGACTATCAATCTCTTCTTCGCTAAGTTTTATTCTTTGTAAGAGATGTGGATTTAGTTCATATTCAATAACTAGATTTTTTGCAACATCTACATATTTCTTTATTGATCCTTGTGCAATTGTTAATATCAATTTACCACCACAATCACAAATTCCAGAAAGTGGTATTCTCCTGTATTTTTTATTACATTTTACACATCTTAGTTTCTGGCGTGCAAAGGCACGAGTATTACCAATAAAGTCGGGGAAAAGATGATAGTGTAACAACCTCTCCAAAGAGTCTTTATTATCAACCGCAACAATTCTTTCTTGAAGCTTTGCTTGTTTCTGCACTTTATCAGACATGGTTTTTATTGTGATGTATGCTGATTGCTTTGGCCCTTCATCAAAGCAATTTGTATCATGTGTAAATTTTATACAATTATATTGTTCTTCAGTTCCAAGCAACCTCCCTGCATTAACAACTTCAGGGATCTTGTCAGGTTCTGCAAAGTTCTTGCTTGCCATATAAAATTCATAAGGGTATTCTGTATTAGTTTCTATTTCATGTGATTCATCATCAATCTCAAATGGTGAAAGAACAGTAGTAAATGCAAGTGGCGCATCCATTCTTCCTCCTCTCCCTGCACCTAAATAAGCACTAGAGAAATTAAGCAAACCATCCATTAGCAAAAGCATAGAGTCTTGATCTCCATCAACATTTCTTCTTTTTGCAGTAATATAATAAGGGTGCCCCCAGGCCAATTTAGATTTAGAATAGCCAATTATTCTTCCAATAATTCCTGCAGAAGTGTGTGGGGCTAGCCCAATAACAAATTGACCAATAAGGTCTTCTTTAGTTTTAGCATTATAATATCTAGGCAGATTATAAAATCTCTCAAGTTCATCATCAATAAAAGCAGCAACTCTCAAAAAGTATTCTCCACAGCGTTCATCAACAATTATATCTTGTGGAAATATTGACACTCTTTGGTTTTCTTCTTTCAAGTCATTGCCAAGATAGTCTTTCTTATATCCTAGTTCTCTAATCTTTTCAAGAGTAATTCCAAGTTCTTTAGCAGACACTTGCGAAATCGTAGCGTTGAGTGCCTCGTATCTACAGGTTCCATCTCTAAAGATATAGACATCGTGCTTTGCTCTTAATATTCCTTTTTCAAGTGGCTCTGCGTTTTTTTCTTTACTGATAAGTCCTTTTACTCCTTTGATACTTTCTGGTATTCCCACTCTAAGATTATTTGCTGCTTGTTCAATTAACTTATCAATATTAATTTTATGTTCAACTTTAACTTTTGTCTCGCTATTACATTTATCACAGATTTTTTCAAATGTCTGTGTTTTGCAATTCACACATTCTCTTATTTCTTGTGTGCTACATTTACACTCAAAGCAATAGTTCTTAAACATTATTTTTTTACAGCCTTGGCAAATATATGCTTTTATCTCAACATCATTAACTCCAAAGTCACGTGTGTTTTCCCCATTTGCTCTTTTCCTAGTTGCCTTGATCAAATCTCTAGAGTTTCCAAAACCTCTGCCTATAGGGAAAAGCACATTTGGTTTTCCTGCCATTTCTCTTTCATGTGCTGCTTCTGGCCTGCCCATTCTTGCACCTATCCAAAAACCAGACTTTTCTCTGATATCAAGCTTAGATATTTTGCTTAATATTTCTGTACTAGTTTTGTTTTTGTCATCAATTTCCTCTTTAAATTCTTCTAAAGGATCAATGGCATTCATTGCCCCAACAGTTTTTAAAAAAGGATATGCCTGTTCTTTTTCAATCAATATCTTATTTTCTTCTTCAAGATATTTGTGTGGCAGGCCAATCTTTTCAAGTATTCTTTTTATCTCGCTATTATATTCTATTTTCAACCCAATAATCTGCGTTTCTTTTTTTGTAATTTCGGTTCCAATTGTTTTCTCAAATAATTCTTTTATATTCTCAAAGATGTTTTGTTTTTTTTTGTCTTCATTTTCTTCTTCAATTTCGTCAGAGAAGATTTTATCTGCGTCTCTTACACATCTTATCAGTGTTTTTAATTCTTCGTGATTAAGAAGATCATAATAAAATATATATTTTGGATATAAAGGCAAGCCAAATCTCAGACTTATTGCCACTGCTGTAAAAGGGTCTGGATTGTTTTGGAATTTTTTACAAACCTCTAATGTTTGTTTGTTTATTTTCTCGTTTCTATAAAGATAATTAATCTCAGAAACCCATTCTTCTTCAACATATCCTGCTTTAATCAATGGGTGCCCTGCTTTTCTAAAGTCCCCGACAGTAACTAGCATATCTCCAACAAACAAAATCTTGTCAATTTCTTCAACATATTTTTTTGCAGTTTCTGCATCATCAATCTGCACAACAGATTTATTCTTTAATAACACAATCGGCCCGTCAATTGTTGAACATGGAAAAAACTGCAATGATTTGCCTGGCCTTTCAATTCTTCCGTGTGTTCCAACAGCAACAAACTCGTCTAGAACATACATGGTTGCAGGATTGATTGCTTTTGCCATTAGTCCGGTATTTCGTGCCTTACCATACCTGAGCCTAAACCCCCCCTCTCTAAAAGGATAAGCAAAAACAGGCCTTCCAGCTGCTAGCCCTTCAAGATATTTAGTTGATGGCTTAAGTTCAAAGCCTTCAGCTGTTTTTTTAACCTTAACAAGCTTTTCAAGCCAAGACCAGTCAAGTCCCATCTTCTTGCTAGTCTTCATTATCTTTAATGCCCTAACATAAAGCCCATCAATTAAGACAAGGCACATTGCCCCTCTTACTCTGTTAGTCTCAATGCCAGGCACGTCTCTATTGGCAACAACCTCAACTTCGTTGTCTGCAAAGCTATTCATTCTAACAGGGCAGTTCTCTACCATAATTCTGACTTCTGCATCTGTTACTCTTTGCTGTCTTGCCACTACCTCGTCTTGATAAAGCATTGCTTCTTCAATCACTCTTTCTACTTCTTTTTTGCTTGGTTTATATCTGTCAATTCCAAGCTTTTTTCTTGCAAGGTCTCCAAGCAAAAGTGGCAGGGTTTGTGCGTTTCCCCCAGCTGCTCTGATAGGCCCTGCATAATAAATATCAATAAATTCAGTATCATCAGGGTTTTTAGAAAGCTTGATCTCTGGCAGGCCATCAAGAGGAGAAACAACAACCCCATCTGTCTCAATAATTAGTGCGGTCCTGATTGCTTGATCTAGTCTTTTTTCTGGATCTTCAATATTTCCAAGCTCTTTATCCAATATCATATTAAATATTTCAAGCATTACTGGAAATCTTTTTTGATGTTTCTCCCACAACTCGTTATAAACTTTTGCAACGCCTGGTGGTCCAACCAAAAGCTCCGTCTTTTCTGCAATTCCTTTTGCAGGCACAGATTCTATATCGTTAAAAAGATCTTTTCCTTGGCTTCTTGCATTTTTTGCTATAGCTACAGCTGCATCAATATCTGCAGTTAACTTTGTATAATATTCTTTTGTCTCCTTATTTGCAAGAATATTTATTTCACTCATTTATCTTCCTGTTTTTCAAAATCTTTTATGCATAATTTTTGGTTCTTCAAATTAAATAAAATTGCTTTAGAAACTGTTGGTATGTGCCCTAGCTCTTTTTGATATGATGTTATTGATTGCCAACATGATGTGCTGACAAGATGACAGCTCTTATATTTTGAATATGCGTGGTGATGTATATATCCGCAAACAAACACGTCTGGTATTTCTTTCATTGTTAAGAAGTTTTTCTCTATCGGAATAAATGTTTGTTTTTCCCCAAATTGTGGCATCAAGTCTCTTCTTTTAAGCAGTTCTTTTTGTGCTAAGTCTGGTCGGTCCATTTTTTGACCTTTTATTTTTCCAAATATCCCATGTAATGATGTACCATGGTATATGAGAAACATTAGGCCTTCAAGTTCAATCCATGAAGGCGAGCCCATAATATGTATATTTTTCTTAGAATAAAGGTTTGGTAAAAACTTCTCAGGAATACTTGGTTGTGGGTCTGATAATCTCACAGCATCGTGGTTTCCTGGTATTAAAAAAACTTCAATGTCTTCTGGTATCTTTAGAATATATTCTTCAAACGCCTTATACTGTTCAAAGATATCAGTTATTGCAAGTTCATTAAACTGTTTGGGATATATTCCAATACCATCTACAAGGTCTCCTGCAATAATAACATATTTTATTTTCTCAATAATTTTTTTATCAACTTCAGAAACATTAAAAGCATTTAGCCATTCAATAAAGTTTGTAAACTCATCTTCTCTAAAAAGCTTGCTTCCAACATGTGTGTCTCCAAGTATTACAACATAGCAATCATCCTTTAATGTTTCTGTCTTTGTTTGATAAGGAATGTCAGCATACATTATTTCTCTTGCGATAAAAAGATCTTTTGATAAAACAGAACATTTAATGCCAATGACATTATCCATTAGTATTTCCTTAGGATTAATCTCGTCTATGCTATTGTTCTTTTCTTTGTTTTCCATCACCACAACATTTACTTTCCCTGTCGGGTCATCAATAGTTAATAGAAGGTTTCCGTTCTTTGTTGTTCTCTTGTCAAGCACCATTCCAATTACATGCACTTCTTTTCCTTTAATTTCTCTTTTTGCATCAGCAATTGTCTGATAGCTAAAATCTACTCTTTTTTTAATAATTTCAGAAAGCGTATCATACTTATCTAGAAAAAGAGAGAGAAAGTCTTCAACACTCCCTTGTGATAGTTTTTTTCCTGTAACATCTAAGCTATCAAGTATCCTGTAGTTTTTTCCATTTGTTGTTATTTCTTGGTTTGTTCCATTAAAAGAGCTTATTATTTTTCTAATATCTTCAGTACCTACAAATATTTTTTTTTCATCTGCGAGTTTATCTAGTATTTTTTTATAGTTATTATTATTCAAAAGTCTTAAGCAATCCTCACTAATTATCAGATCCTTATTCTGCGCATAACAGATGATTTTGGAATCCATGTTTTCATTTTATACTTTCTTTTAAGTTTTCTAATTTACTAATAAGTGACCAGACAGCACTTCTACAAAACTGTGGAACATTATTGTTATTTGTTGCATCTTCTAGTTCGTAGAGAATGCTTGATATTTCTAGGTCGTCGCATTTTTTCTCTAGTCTTTTATCTATACTCAATATCAGGGTCTTAAGGTTTTTAGGTATAGACCCGTCTTCTGCAAGAAACTCAATTTCTGAAACAATCTCTTGAATCATTTTAGAAGTGTCAACTTTTTTCTTTTTTGGCATTTTTATCACTTCCTTTATTTTTAATCATAAAAATAGAAAATAAATATATATATAGTATCAAAAGCTTTTTTAATAGCTTTCTTATGCAGATTTATGACCATCTGCTTTTCTTTTTCTTTTCTACAGGATATGTTTCCAGAAGTTCTTTTATACTTATGTTTTCTTGACCTTCCATTTCCTGATTTTTTGTGTAAGTGCTAGACACCACTACCTTCTTTTCAGGGTTGTTTTCCTTTATTGTTTTTAACATAGCAATTTGCTTTTCTTTGTCTAAAGTTGGATTATAAACAAAAACAACCAAGTCAGAGATTGCTTTGATTGCTGCAATTGCTTGCTTTTCAATAGCATTCATTTCTTTAAATTCTGTATGTATTAGCCCTGGCGTATCAATTACTTGATAGATGTCTTGCCTTCTTTTGAAAAAGCCAATATTCAAGGCTTTAGTAGTGAATTCATAGCTGTTAATCTCTGGTGTTGCCTCAGTAATCTTTGTAAGATAAGTGGTCTTTCCTGCATTTGGTATTCCCACAAGAACAATAGTCCTAAGATTAAAGTCAGGGCTAGCAATTCTTGAAAATTCTTTTTCAAGATCCAAAAGCTTTGAAAATGTGCTGTCCAGATTTTTAACAATTGAAGCAATTCTTCCAACATATTCTTTCTTTATTCTTACAAACTTCTCTTTATCAAATTTACTGCTTCTTCTGCTTTGCATTTTCAAAAATAATTTTTTATATTTCTCAGATATCTTGTTAATAACAGTAACAGTACTAGCAATGTGGTTCTTGTATTTCTCCATTGTGCTTTTAGGACAGATGTTCTTAAACATCATCTGGTAATATTCGTTTTTTATCTCATAGTCTGGTAGCTTGTTGTTTATTCTATTTAGTCTATCAGTTATTGCTATCTGATAAGCAGAGACATACTTGTGAGAAAACTCGTTTTTTTGAAAGTCTTTCATCTTTCTAACATTAGTTATAACATTATCAAGTAGTTCTTTTGATTTTTCTATTTTTGGAAAGTTCATATTTTTTTCTCTTTTCTTTAATAAAAAAGGTATTTAAAGCAATTGGTTAATAAAATATATATAAATATAATATTTTATATATACTTCTTATTTCAAATTAGTAAAACGGTGTAAAAGTCTATGAATTTAATTACAGAAAAGAATTATAAAAAACTAATGATTCTTCCATTTCTAATGGTGATTATCTGCTTGATATTAGTGTTTGTCACTCCTGGTGTAGAGAGGGGAATAGACCTAAAAGGTGGAAACCAGCTGATTATCAGACACGAAAGGGGGGCGCCAATCGATCAATTAAAGCTTGAAGATTCTATAAGAGAAAAATACGGCTTTCAAGAGGTAATTATAAGAGAGACAACCGGTCCAACAAGCAGTGGACTAATTATAGAATATTCTAATAGCCCGGAGATTGAAATCGCAAGAGCAGAGAAAGCAAAGCTTGATTTTACAAACACTGCTTTAGTTGATTTAAAAACAAATAGCAAATCTTTATTTGCACCATTACTAGAAAAAAAATATCTTTCTCAAAAAGATATAGACGAGATTGATTCTTTTACAAATAAAGAGGATTTAAAAGTACATATTAACGAGACAATAATTCTTGCAAACAATAATTTCAATAATTCAATTATTCATTTTGTAAAATCTGAATTAAACCTGGAAGATGAGGCCAGAATTCAGACAAGAGAGATTTCTGCAACACTTGGTTCTGATTTTGTCAAGTCTTCAATAAAGGTTGGTATTATTTCTTTTATATTATTGTCATTTGTTTTGTATTTGTTCTTTAAAAAGATTATCCCTACAGGTTTAGTTATCGTTGCAGTTATCTTTGACATTCTAGCAGGCCTTGTAGGAATGGCAATATTAGGCTTGCCATTAAGTCTAGCAACAATACCAACGCTATTAATGCTTATTGGTTATGCAGTAGACGACAATATCCTTCTTAGCACAAAGGTATTAAAGAACAGAACAGATGATGTTTTTACTGCTACAAACAAGGCCATGACAACAGGTATGACTATGACTATAACAACAATAATAACAGTTGCTGTTATGGCAGTAATTTCATATTTCATGCAGATGTCAGTAATCTTAGAGATTGCTTCATTATTATTCTTTGGTTTACTTGGAGACATAATCGCAACATGGTTCTTCAATGCACCAGCAATAATCACTTATGTTCAAAGAAAAAATAAAAACAAAAATTAAAAAAGGTGTTTTTCAATATGAAAAGTTTATTTAAAAAACCGATTGTTATTATTTGGTTATTGATTTTAGCACTATCAATAATTTTGCTATTAACCAAAGGGCTACAGTATGGTGTTGATTTCTCTGGTGGTACTTCTTTTTCAATAGTTCTTGAAAATCAAGTTTCTCCTGAAGAGATGCCTCGAGTAGTTTCTGTAATTAATAGCAGACTTGACTGGGCTGGCTTAAAGGATGCAAAGGTTACTTCTTCTGGTAACCAGTATATTACAGCACAGCTTGCAGAGTCTAATCCTGATGAAATTGCTAGACTGAAAAACACTCTTTTAAAACAAGGTAAGTTTGAAGCAACAATTGATGGTAATCTTTTGTTTGTTGGTGAAGATATCAGAACAATCTATAAAGATCCAGCAAAAGGCTATGGAATCCAAACAATGGACAAGTTAGGTTCAAGTCAATGGGTTCTGCCATTTATGTTATCTCCTGAGGCCTCAAGAAGATTTGCAGAGATGACCTTCCACAAATGTACTCCAGTAGGTTATGAGAACAATGCCGTTGTCTACGATTGTGCAAAAACATATTTCTTTATCGACAGGCCAACAGACGCGATATTTATTATAGATAATGAAACATATATTGACGAAAAACAAGTTCCTGTCTCTCCAGATGTTGTTTCAAGTGCAAGAGTGTCTTTTGATGAGATCATCTCTCAAATAAACACCAACTATTATCTTGTTGGTGACAATTTATCAGAAGAACAGCTATCTAAGATTCAAGAGGACTTTGCCAAATATCCAAAAGCAATTGTTTCTTCTAATGTTCCTGAAAGCATAAGAAAACAATTGGTTGATATTGGCTATAAAGTAGTAGTTATCAATAAGCCAGAGAACGGCTATTGGATCTGGGAAGCAACAGGTCTAAAATCCATAATTTCATTAACAGAAGGAGTAGCTAACATGTCTGCACCTTCCACTACTTCAGCAAGCTTTGAGATTTTCAATAACCTTACAATAACAGGCACTGCTAATTCCAGAGAAGAAGCAAAAGCAAGACTTGATGAGTTATTGGTAATTCTAGAATCTGGTTCTCTTCCAATACCAATAGAGAGCATAAGCACAGAGTCTATCTCTCCATTCTTGGGTAAGGAGTTCTTGCAGAATTCTTTATGGATTGGTTTGCTTGCTTTGCTTACAGTTGCTTTGGTTTTGTTTATAAGATACAAGGTTTTTAATTTAATCTTTCCAATATTATTTTCAGATATCTCTGAATTAATAATTTCTTTGGGTTTCTTGTCTTTGATACAATTTAGAGTTGATCTTGCAACCATTGCTGGAATTATTGCAGCAATCGGTACAGGTGTTGATCATGAAATAATAATCACAGATGAGTTACTAAAAGGAGAGAAAGGCGAAGAAACCTCGTCAACAGGTCAAAGCCTAACTGCAAAGGTAAAGAGTGCGTTCTTTATTATCTTTGCATCTGTTGCAACAGTGTTTGTTACAATGCTACCAATAATCTTCTTCAATGTTGGTTTAAGTAAGTTTGTTGGTTTTGCAATAACAGTAATGTTTGGTGCTGCTCTTGGTGCGTTTGTAACTAGACCTGCGTTTGCAGAGATTGCTAAGCTTGTTGTTACAAAACACAATTTAAAAAAAAGTAAAAAGGAATAAATATGATAGAAGAATTAATTGCAATTGCTAATCAGCCAACTATTAGTGCTCTTACTTCAATATTTGCAAGTCTTGCTATTCTTTCTTTGATTATTTTGTTTTTCTTATTTTTGTTTTTTATTGCAATATATGTTTATTTTGCATTAGCTTGGTACATGATAGCTAAGAAACTAAAATACAAAAATGCATGGCTAGCATGGGTTCCTTTAGCAAACCTTTTTTTGCTTCCAATACTTGCAAAACGAAAATGGGGCTGGGGCTTCTTTTTGTTTGTGCCTGTAATCAATCTAATTTTTGCAATTATTTGGTGCTGGAAAATCTATGAGAGAAGAAGCTATCCAGGAGCATTAAGTTTATTTAAGGCTGGTTATATCATTCCACCAATATTTCCATTAGTCTTTATTATAGACATTGTAATTACAGGCATTGTTGCTTGGGAAAAGAAAAAATGATTTTATTTCAAACTTTTTTTAATTTGCCATAAAATTACTAAAACCATTAAAAACCAGGACATCACATGAGTGGTGTGATGCCAACCAACCTTTTCTGATAGCATCACAAGCATTATTCTTAATATGTTTATCAAAAACAGCAAGATAACGCCTGCCCACACCATTTTACAGTCGACCCTTTGTTTTATTGCTAAAAATCCAGCAATCACCCCTAGATACGCAGAAACAGACACGATCCCAGAGCAATATACTACAAACTCAAAGGCCTCATAATTTACAGAATTGCCAAGAAGAAAATGTATAATTTTTTCTTCCAGCCCAACAAGTGCATTTCCAAAAACAAAAACTCCAATCAATAATAATAAGGCATATATAACTATAAAAACAACTATAAATTTTATTTTCTGTTTTTTGTCCATTAACAATAATTATTAGCAATTTCTTATTAAACATATCGCAATAGTTTGTTTTTACAAAACCATTAATTGCACACCTAATTAATAATTGGGGTTTTCATCACCACTGAACAAAATTGTTCATTGCCATTGAAAAGCCTTTATATACTTGTTATGAACAACACAAAATTAGTCCCTGCTTGTAAATGGGATTTATAAAACACTAAGAGCAATAACAGAAAGTACTCCAACAATAAATGTTGTTACAAAATTAGTTTGGCTATTGTCAAGATATCCCTTGTTTTCTATAGTTGCCCCAATAATACTATCAATTATACTTCCAATTATTCCAAAGCTTGCAATTATCAATGATATTTTCATATCTACTTTAAATATAAAATAAAAAAACACAAAAGTTATTACGGAAACCAAAAACGCAGAAAACAACCCAAGAAACGTAACCCCTCCGTTTGTTCCGTGCTCTACTTCCTTCTTTAGGTTAGTTACAAGTCTTGGCTTGGTTTTTGATAGCCTTCCGATCTCTGAAGAAAGAGTGTCTGCAAAAGCAGCACAGATCGTTGAAGCAGCTGCATAAATCTGTCCAAACACAACTAATACAGTTCCAACCAAGCAGTTTCCTAAAAGATTAACATAGCTTCTGTTCTCTCCTTTGTTTTTTAGCAATATTGCAGAACCTTCTGCCACACAAAAATAAATTAGTAAATAGACAAATAATGCTGTTTTTCCAAAATACAAAAAAAGTCCACAAATCACATATATTAAAGAAACAGTAAATACATCATATTTTTTAGAAATCCATAGAATAAGTCCCAAAACATAAAAAAAAATTAAATAAAAGATAAGGTTCATAAATTAAAAAGTTCTCCTTTAAACCAAAGTTACTTTTACAACCATTACTTTATTTATATAACCTAACTTTATTAGCTTTGCTTTACATCTCTCAGACAAATGTTGAAAGATCAAGTCATTCCAGTTTTCTTTTGTGGTCTTTGCTGATATCTCTTCATTAAAGAAATCAACAATTGCCTTTCTTACTTGTGTTCTAAGAGGTGTTGTAAACTTAGAGCCTGTTATTGCCATAACTTTTATCTTTAGTTTACTTCCGTCTTTTGTTGTAACATAAAATACAGGTTCAATCTTTGATTTTTGTCTTCTTATCATTCTTCTTAGAATTCCTGGCTTTGCTTCAAACTTTGAGATGATTGTGTCTGCTTTAGCACCAGTTATTTTATTTACTTTAAAGGTAATTTCAAAGCTTGAGTCTCTGATATTTCCTGTTAGTTCGTTAAGGCCTTTTTTGATATTTCTACCAACTAGGTTTTTTGGTACTATTGCTACTGTTTCTCCAATTTTCTTTTCATCAAAGGTAGGGTCTGCATGCACATCATACCATTTCTTTTTCTTCCAGTTATCTACTGTGCTTTTTTTCTCTGCCATCTTTTAAACACCATTTTACTTTACAAGAAGCTTTGCTGACTCATCAGAATATCTCCAAGCCCCGTCTATTCTTTTCTTTTTAATATTATATTTTCTTAGTCTATTAATCTTAGAAACTGTTTTTTGATATCCTCTTTTTGCGCTTGTGTCTTTCTTATTATTTTCTTTGTGTTTGATTAGTTTAACGCTTTTCTTAATAAGGTACAATAATTCATCAGGCAATTTATCTTTTTTAAGATCAAGTTCTGCTTGTACTTTTCCGATCTTTTTCCCAGTTGCCTGTAATACAGATTTAACTCCGTATTTTTGCTTTAAAATAAGTCCAATTTCTGCAGTTGTCTTACCTTTTTTTGTAAGATCTTCTATTTGGTCATAAATTTCTTTTTTAGTTAATTCTTTTTTTTCTTCACTCATTTATATCACTTTGGTTTTTCCATTATGGTTGTGCCTGTGGCGATTAATTAGGCGCGTTTAAATAGAAATATAGCCATTAAAACAGGTCTATAATATATATATTTGTGGCGATTTATTTATATATATTATTATTTTGGTTTTATAACTTTAGCCTGATAACAATCAAGTTGGGGTAACAAACAACTAGAAAAATGTTACCCTAACTTGCGATAAGAAAACCCAATAAAATAATCAATCGCTAAATTATAAATATCGTGCTCTTTTTTCTATTTCTGCAATCTTGTCAATTGTTTGTTTGTTTTGTGTTTGCTTTTTATAGCCATCAAGTATTTTCTCCCAGAACCTTTCTGTTTTTTTGTTTGCTTTCAAGGTCTTCTTAAAGACAAGAAGGTCTGTTGCCTTGTCTTCTATCTTGTTAGAAAGAAAGCCAAGGCCAAAGTCAATAAAGTAAATCTTCTTGTCTTTGGTTGTCAAGATATTGATAAGATTAAGGTCTCCATGTATTATTCCAGAATCATGAAGCTTTGCTATTTCTTTTCCAATTTCAGATAAGACTTTTGAATGCTTGTTAGTGTTATCTAGTTTTTCCATGATTATGGTGTCTTTTGTAACAGAAAAAACAGTTGGAGTATTTACTCCAGAAACTTTTGCTCTTTTTAGCAGCGTAGATTCTTGCTTGTTTCTAGTTTTAATTATTCTATTGTCAAGAACAGGATCACGATAAGATTTAGATTTTCTTTTCTTAATGATTTTCTTGCCATCAAGAAGAATGATTGCTTCTGCCCCTTTGTTTATTTCTTTCATGTTTATTCAATTAACAGAACGGCAAGGCTTTTGCCATTTCTTTTAGGCTTTCAATTTGATATCTGTTTTCTAAAATATCAATATATGTATCCCAATAGATCTTGTCTAGTTTCTTAGAATAAGTATTCTTAAAGCCATTAAGCACTTTGTCTCTATTTTGCATTTGTGTTTCTATTCTTGCAACAGTTGTTCTTGTTATGCACTCATTTTCTACAACTGCATATCTTACTGCCCTATCTAGATTTTTGGCTTCAAGATATAGATAAACATAATCTATGATTGCTTGCGCCTCACTTGTCCCAACTCCCTTTAATTCAACAACATAGCCACCATGTTCATCTGGTATAAGGTCGCTTCTAGTCACCATGTATTTCTCATTGATTTTTGCAATCTTATTCATTTGATAGTTTGATATTGCAGTAATAAACAGATAAATAGCAATTACAGTTATGATTAAAATTACCAACAATCCAAAAATATTAATTGGTTTTCTTTTATGTGCTAATGACATTTTAATTCACTTCTATACTATCATCATTTAGATACTGAATATTTAAAATATTATGTGTTTTCTGAATGTCTTTTTCAATACACTTGTATTTCTTATTTATCTTCAATTCTTTTATTTCGTCCTTTAATGAAAGATTATTGTCTTTTTTATATTTCCATATGCTGTTGTTTAGGTTTTCTATATCCTCTAAATTTAGAGCGCTTTCAAATTTCTCAGTTTCTGGGTAACTCTCTTTATTTGGGTCATTATCAAACAGCTCAACAAGTATCTTGTGTGTTGTAAAAGGTATTACTGGGAACAATAACACCAGTAGCCTTTCCAAACAATAATTAAGAGTATCAATTGCTGCGTTTTGTTCTTCTTTATTGAACTTTCCTTCTTGGTTATAAGCTCTGCTTTTTACTAGCTCTAAATAATGTGAAGAAAATGTTGTCCACAAGAAATATTTTAATTTAATAATTGGCTCGTGAAAATCATAACTTGAATATTTCTTATCACAAAGCTCTATTAGGTTATTTATTTCTTTTAACACAGCCTTATCAAGCTCGGAAAATTCAGAATTAATTCCCTCACTTCTATCAAACTGAGAAATAAACTTGCTTACATTCCATAGCTTGTTTAGTGTTTTCTGCTCTGTTGAAATTCTGTCCTTTGAGCATTTCAAATCTTTCTCATTTAGGTTTCCTTCATCTGCTACCCAAAGCCTGAAAGCCTCTGCTCCATAGTCTCTTAATATCTCTTGAGGATCAATTGCATTTCCTAGAGATTTTGCCATCTTGTTTCCTTTATCATCTAAAATGTGCTGATGAATATACACGTCATCAAATATAATTTTGCCAGTGAAAAGATAACATTTCAAAAGAGTATAATATAGCCAAGTTCTAACTATTTCTTTTCCTTGTGGCCTTAAACTACAGACAGGGTGTTTTTTATAAAACTCAGAGCCATAATCAAGAACAAACAATGGAGATATGCTTGAATCAAACCAAGTATCAAATACCCTTGTTTCTCCTTCTATTTCAGTCCCCCCGCATTTTGGGCAACTATCAACAGGTGCTTTTTCTTTCCATGGCTTATGATATTTTCCTTTTTCACCAAGTATTGCTTCTCCACATTTTTTACAATACCATATTGGAATTTCAGTAGCATAATATCTTCTTCTAGATATTGGCCAGTCAATTGAAACAACATCTAGCCAATCCAATAATATTTTCTTTGTTGCAGGATTTGTGAAGTTTATGGTTTCTGCAATCTCTTTCATCTTCTCAATATAATCCATTTGTTTTAGATAATATTCTTTTAATGAAATAAACTCAATCTCGTGTTTTGATCTCTCGCAGATTGGAACTTTGTGCTGTATTGTTTTTTCTTCTGTTACAAGTTCTTTTTCATTAAGTAGTTCAACCATCTTTTGTCTTGCTTCTTTGACACTTAGGCCTTCTAAAAATTCTGCGTTTTTGTTCATTTTTCCTGAGATGTCAATAGATATGATTGGTTTTATGCCTTGCTCCACAAAAAACCTAATATCTGAGTAGTCTCCTGCAGAACACATCATGACAAGACCAGTGCCTTTGTCAGTTTTTGCCATTGGGTGCGCTTTTATTGGCACCTCTCTGTTAAAAAGTGGAGAAACTGCTGTCTTTCCATTAAGCTTTTGCCACCTTTCATCTTCTGGGTTAAAGATAACCATTCCAAGAGAGCAAACAAGTTCTGGCCTAGTAGTGGCTATTGGTATTTTTTCTCCTGTTTCTTTAACACTAAACAAGATTGTGTAAAATTTAGAGTCCACAATTTTATAATCAATCTCAGAATCTGCAAGTGTTGTCTTACAGCCAGGACAATAGTTTGTAACCTTCTCATCAAGATAAATAAGTCCTTTTTTATAAAGTTCAATAAATGTTTCTTGTGTTAGTGTTCTGTATTTCTCTGAGTCTGTCTTATAGACAGATCCAATCTTACCTGTCTCTTCATAGGTATTAAAAGATATCCCAAGCATTGCAAAGCTTTTGCTTGTTTCTGTTGATGTTTCTTCTAGTATTTTTTTACAATAATCAATATAGCTTTCTCTGTCTGTTGTTAATATGGAGATTTTAAATTTCTTTTCTGCAGCCATCTCAATTGGCAGCCCGTTTCTATCTAGCCCTAAAGGAAACAGCACATTAAATCCTTTTAGTCTTTTATATCTAGATATAAAATCCATAATAGAATAAGTAGAGGCATGTCCAATATGTACAGGGCTATTGATATATGGTGGCGGTGTGTCTATACTATACACTGGCCTATCATTATCTTTAAACTCAAAAACCCTGCTCTCCATTTCTTTTTGAATAATTTCTTTTTCTAGTTCTTTGTTCCATTTATCTAGTGCCATATCTAGCTTCTCTTTAAAATATAATATATAATATAGGCAACTTAATACTTAAAAATAGTTGTTTTTTCTTGCTTATCTATTAACCATCTTAATATATTTTATAACAGTCTGATAAGCAAGTATTTCTAGGTTTGTTTGGCTTATTTTTTCAGTTATCTGATCTATCTTTGTGCTTGCGTTTTCTTTCTTGAATTGTTGTCTTTTTTTGTTATAGTCTCCAATAACACTGTCTTTATAGATCAATGATTTGGTAACTGTATCTGCCAGTTTTTTTCTATAGTCATAATCAACTAAAAAAGTATCTGCAAGTGTCCCGTATTCAGGGTCCATTATTACTTCGTCTGTTAGCTTACAGTTTATCACATCTTCCCTGTATTCTGGGTTTAGTGCTTGCTTAAGTTTATGTTTCCAGAATTTGCCTTTAAAATATTTCTTTAGTTTTATGTCTCTATAGTAGTTTTGTGCTTTGTCTTTTTCTTTTTCCCAGTATCTCTTTAGTTTTTTTAGTTTTTCTTTCGTGTCTTGCAGTTCTGTGATCTTCTTTTCTAGGTCTCTAATATTTGGATGTATTATTCTTTTATTTTCAAGTATTATAAATTTTTTCTTAAAATATGCATCCAAATATGGCTTGTCTTTGTTTTTTTCTAACTTCAATTCTTGTATGAAGGTTTCATAGTTATTTATTGTTTTGGTTAATGCCATAGTTACATCATTGCTCTTGTCTTAGTATAGATGAATTAAACTAAATGTTTTTAAAGCTTTATAGTTTTTTCAATTATTTTTTGTGATATTACAAAAATTATTCCATTTATAATTATTTCTTATCTTTAATTATATGTGATAAATTATGTTTGGTGGAATAGATCCTAGAAGAATGCAAAGCATGATGAAGCAGATGGGTATTGAAAATAAAGACATCCCTGCAAAGAAAGTAATTATAGAAACAGATTCTAAAAAAGTTATTATAGAAAACCCAGCAGTAACAGAAGTATCAATGCAAGGCCAAAAGACCTATCAAATCATGGGTGATGTTAAAGAAGAGGTTAATATCCCTAAGGAAGATGTAGATATGGTAATGGAAGCCACAAAAAAATCAGAAACAGAAGCAAAAGAGGCTTTAGAAAAGACCTCGGGGGATATTGCAAAAGCCATAGAGTTATTATCTTAAATTCTATTTCTGCAAGCCAAGATACAAGATATTGTCTCTTTGTACATATGCTTGTATTTGCAAGGTTAAAGTTGTTTTATTAAGGTCTTGTGGGTAATCAACAAGTGCTTGAGTGCTTGTTTCTTCGTAGTTGTATTTCTTGTTCTCAATTATAAGATTGCTAGTGTCAACATTAGCTATGGTCTTGTATTTTATATCTGTGAATCCGTATTTTTCAAGTATATTATTAATTTTAGAAATATCTATGTTTTCGTAATTTAGAATAGCGCTTATGTTTGTTTTTGGTTCATTAGTAATAACTGTGGCACCACTAATTTCTTTT